>Ga0181612_136014_pt1 | contig 23011 bp, 13 predicted proteins | sample HoacroProtozoa21_FD_119630 | JGI IMG/M metagenome (GOLD analysis project Ga0181612, IMG submission 119630) | Hoatzin crop microbial communities from Cojedes, Venezuel. Combined Assembly of Gp0051906, Gp0051904, Gp0051908
CCCCAGCATCCTTGCCCCTTCACCCCCTGGTCCCCAGCGTCCTCGTCCCCTTCATCCCATGGTCCCCAGCACCCTCGCCTTCCCCCGGTCCCCAGAGCCCTCATCCCCTTGTCCCCTTTGCCCCCCAGTCCCCAGCACTCTTGTCCCCTTCATCCTTGAGTCCCCAGCACCCTCGTCCCCTTGTCCCCTTCAGCCCCCAGTCCCCATTGCCCTCGTCCCCATCGGCCCCCAGTCCCCGGCACCCTCGTCCCCTTGCTCTTGGTTCACATTCACAGGCGCACGCCTCCTGCTCCCGAGCAGCCACAGCTGCAAGCGCAGCAGTACCTGCCTGGAATTGAAAAGCTGGACATTACCACCTCGTCCAGCTCTGCTGACTTATCGTTTTGCTATCACCTATGCCTTATTATCATGCAGTTTCTCACCAGGTCTTGGCTTTCTTACCACCTTCCCCCCCCCTCCTGGCCCTGCGCCTCTCTCCCCTTCTTATTAAACATGGACTAGATGCTATCTCAGTCCTGCTCGCTCGTCCCCCACGTTCCCTCTATTGATTTTTTTCCAGGGAGCTCCTGACGGCTGCTCCCCCAGCACCATGTTTGACCTTCCCCAGGATGAAACAAAGCACCAATGTCAGGCGACTCTCAGCAACGCAGCAATGTGAAATGGCCACTTCAGCCCACTCCCGTTTCACAGACAGAGGGAAAAAGATGGAAAACTTGGTTGTGAAAGCTGCAAAGGAAAGAGATCAAAATACAGCATCCTAACGAACGGCCCCTCCCTTGCTCAGAGCTGACTGCATGCCCTTGCATCACTGAAGCGTGGCTCGCTCCAAGTATTTGCCATGCCCCAAGCCACTGCCTTCCCCATTTTGTGGAAATGGTGGAGCTTGTTAACTTGCACGTTGACTGGCAGACAGAGATCCTGGGAGCTTAATGACATCCTGCAAATTCATCATCACTTGAGCTGCCAAGGGCCTTGTAACAACCATCCCACACACCCTTGCAAGGACGACGGGGGCACTACACACTAATGGCCTCAGGAATCTTTTGGTTTGACTTGCATTTATGTAGGTTTCCTGTTTCTAATGCATTCACAGCAGAGCACGGGGAAGAAAAAAAAGGAAAAAAAGCTGAAGAATCACTTGGGTTTCTGCAGATCAGCTGAGTTGGAGGGTAATATCCCGGATGGTGAGAAACGTACCATCAAAGGAGGGACCAGAAGCACAGCGGGACAGTGCAGAGCTGACAGCAGCCCAGCTCGCTCACACTGCTGAGGCTGTGGAAAGAGCTCATGCACAAAAGGAAGAACTTTAAATAAAGATGAAGCGGATGCAGCGACATTGTTGCACTGCCCATCAATTCAATCTCCACCTCAGAGGTTACCAGAAGCGAGACCTTTTCAGTGGCCTTTCCCAGCCCCTCCATTTCTCACCAGCAGGTCTTTTCATACTCGTACCTGGACTGTTAACCCTTAAAGTTTCCCACCCCTCTCCTCCCGTTTGTTATGTCCATGCACTCCTTTAACCCAACACTGACCTCTGTTTCTTGCTCCACAAACCCTCTGCATCACCTCCACGCTGGGGGCAGTCCTTGGTCCCCTCTCCCGTAACACTGCCCCTTTCAGTGAGTTTTCCCCCTCCCACTCGGCCATCATTTCCATGCCAACAATTTCCAGCTTTAGTTCCCATCTCCTCCGTGTTTTCTCTTGGGTCTCTGCTTAGATATCTCAAAGGCACCTCTCAACCATTTCCACAAATCTGGACCCTACTTAGTGTTTTTGGGGCACTTTGAACTCCGAAGTGCTCAGCAAATCCCAGCACCTTCATCTTTTTGCCTCCTAATCCTTCTGCGTTCCTCTTCTCCATCAGTACTAATAACTTCACTCTTTCCTTTTCTGAATAACAAATATCCTAAAGGACTAGCCCTAACCGTTAACGTATGACTTCCCCGAGATCCAGCTTCCTATGCACGGGGTGGACTCAGCTCAGTGCAAACAGCTTGGCTGTGAGACACAGATCACCTGGATTGCTCCTTCCTTGGGGCCTAGGAAGGGACCAGGCAATCTCATGTTTTAGCTCTTCCCCCTGTTATTCTGCTCTAAACGCCTACAAAATGCCATATGGATGGATGCTACTGTATGCATTCACTGGCTCTGAAAGCCCCCACACAAGGAAAATGCACAGCTGGTGCTTTCTTAGGGTAGGAGAAACACCAGCACACAGGCAACTCGCATAAGAGAACAGCACAGATTAATACTAGAGACTTCCCTGCCAAGAAGCTTTAACCACCATGGGACACATTTTGTCCTTTACTAATGCACGGTCCCTTCTATCTGTCACCCACTGGGCAAGACCATCTCACAACCAAGAGCATAAAATTGCCGTATAGATACAGAGCCTATGAAACCATCAGTAGAAAGTTATTCTGGATGCCAGAGAGCTGCTTCACTGACCCGAAGTCACAAGGATACCACCCAACATCGACTCCACGAGACTGTATTTTCAAGCCTGTAAGCCACTAGTCACTTGGTTACAGCCTATTTTCTTTGAAGGAGAGCACATCTGGTAGGGAGGAAAGGGTGGAGCAGAACCCTGAGGCCTCCAGAAGGTGATTTTGTTGAAGGCGGTAACTGAATCGAGCTACAGCTATCTCTGTCTCTTAGGCCTGTAGAATTTAGAAAGGTATCCAGGTGACATTACATGATTTAAAAGTTAATTAAACTGAGTAATATAGTAGAACAGCCCCAGGTGTTTATTTCAATCTAGCCTATTTCTACAGCGTTTAGAAGGAAAGAACGGGGCGGGGGGAGAGTGGAATCTAATAAGAAACCTTGTGAGTGTTGCATTAAGAAGTAATCACACCGTTAAATCATTCTGGTTCTGGAGCACTTCTAATACCTTCAAATCCTGGCAATTGTCTCCAGCTCAGGCTTGTTTCCATCGTTGCGCTGTCCTCCTTCCCAGAGCTGGCAGGTTTTTCCTTTTAAGAAACCCGTGAGAGAGCTGCACAACCCGGCAGCGCGTGCAGCAGCCCGGGGACTTTGTGCATCGGCTGTGTCAACAGCTACACCTTTGCCTGAAGGCACGTTAGATCCCTTCTGAGCACTAATGGACCGGTTGGATGGGCACCATCCCTTCTGCACTGCTGCTGGGCTGGAAGGGAAACAGCCCCGAGGCAGGACACGGCGTTGGGAACGCAGCGAGCGCTGACAAACCTTAGGAAAATCAAGAGAGTGGCTGGAATGCAGAGGAGATGTGAGCAGGGAGGAGCAGAAGGATCCAGAGGAAAAGACCTTTCATAAAAAGGAAAGTTTGGGAGAGATTGTTTTTCTCCTTCAAAGGCGTTTTTTAATGAAAATGCGATGATAAGAAATTGCCTGGCCAAGATTGAAGTACAAAAGTTTCTGTTCTTGGTAAGTCTCTCAGAATGGGAATGTCTCCTTCATAGGCATAGATCCGTCCCCGAGACCACACTGACAGAGAATCCTGTTTTGCAGCACATTCGCCCCAGATGGCTGATAATCATCTGACACCAACAGCCAACCCTTTTCAGAGGTTCACCACCTTTTCTTTCACTACTTTTTCACCACTGGTTCAAAAACCTTCTAGAACTTATATGACCTTCAGATCTCAAAGTTGGTGAATCCCTAGCCAAGCATCATCTCTATGCAGCATAAAACCAAGTGACACAGTATTCGAGCAAAAGCAGAGAGATGGAAGTCTTAAGAGTCAGGAGTGGTATGATGGGATAAAAAGAAAGAAAGGAGATTTCAGTATCATCGGTGCTCACCAAAGGCCCTGAGATATCTCCAAAGGCATCGCGTCTAGGAGATCTCCTCTGCACTCAAAGGAAAGGTCCATTTTTCCATAATTCATCAGGTTAATAAATGACTCCCTCTTCTCCCTACAGCCTCTCCTATTACCAATTCTCATCCAGCATGCCGGAGCCTCCTTTCACTATTAATACCGCTCACTGTGAAATGTAATTACCAGCTCTATCACAAATCGTCAGGCACATTTATCCACGGTACACACTCGCTGACTCCAGATCACATCAGTCACTGGCTGGCTTGTTCTGACAACGTTGTCCAAAGGAAAAAGTGTCTGCACAGGCTCCCAGCTAACTTGGGCCACTTCAGCGGAGCATGAAACTGTTCTGGGCGTCCAAAATGGGTTCAATAAGCAAACACAAAAACAAGAAGCAAAGAGAGATACTTAAATTAATACAGACTCATAATTTAAATCCAAAGCAAAGAACGGTGATAGGCAGAGTGAAGTGTTTGGCTGGAGAAGATGGATGAGTAAACGCTCTGGAAAGCAATTCAAAATGATGGAGTGAAACGAATGGCTCCGTCCTCCAGGCTGACACAAGTAAAGTCCCTCCTTTGAATTATGCTTTAACTCTCGTCATTATGGTTTGACTAAAGCCAATACAAAAAAGCTCACTTACTGTCCCTCTCTTGCGGCCGCCTTCCTCTGCCTCCCTTTTTACACCCCTTTGCAGCCGTTTCTAGCAAGCACGCAGGATACCCAGAACTCACATCGTTCAACCCTCTGCCATTTGGTGAAGCTGCAGCTCTCGCAAAGGGCAGGGACTCGGCCAGACTTATCAGCTTTAGCTTTATTTAAAAACCCTATTAGTCGGAAGAGAAAATAATATACGTTCTCACTGATATCCAACTGACTCTTACATTAAGTGTTTCTAATTCCACGGGGCTAGAAGCAGCCTTTCCTGTCCTGTCTGACTATCAAGTACGTGCTTTGAAGGCGGTACCTCCATTACACTCAATATTCTTGCAGCTGTTTAAAAGCTGGCAGCCTATGCTTAGAATGGGGAACAGAGAAAAGGCGAATTTTATTTACAGTTGAGTATATTACCATGGGGCTATGAACACCAAAATAAAACCAGAGAAATGCAACTCAAAGTACTAGTGACAAAATAAAGTGAGAATAATCAGCATATTTCAAAAGGAAAGCAGTGGAACCGGAACAGGATTAGTGATGTTAACTGCTTATCTGTTGCTGCGTCTCCAACTTTTAGACTCTGCGGTCTTAAGCCAGCTAACGGTCTGCATGCCAGTGCCCAGCATTTTCCTAGACAGAGCCAGAGGAATGATGTCTTCTGCAAAACAAAAAGGGTTCGAAGTTTTCTTCTTGAGAAAAAAATGAAAACAGGAAAGGAGTGCTTGCAAAAACTTTCAGGTTCTGAAAAACCAGAGGATTAACCTGTGGGAGCTGAGAAAGGAAATGAGGTAGGCGTCTTCCAATTAAAATAAAGCGTAACTGTGTGACCTGCTGCAGCATGTTTGTCCTCGGTACGCATCACAGCAACACCCCGAGTAAATCCCTGTGCACCAAGACGATCACAGCCCTTCCCAGAGCCTGAAGGGTCCGATGTGCCTCCCTCCACCTGACTGCGCCCTCCGATACCGACCAAACGCAGCTGGCGGGGGAGGAGAGAAGGAACGAGCTGAACTTCAAACCTTTCCCATGCTCTCGTAATTTTGGTGTTGCTTTCAGTAACGATTAATTTGTGGATCATCTTCTTCTAATCTCACACAATAACGATAACTCCTGCTTTGACTCAAGCCTTTTTAAGCATGATGGTGGCAGATGGCAGGCTATTACACAGCACGGCCGCACGGCAATGGAAGCAGGAAGGATTATTGACAAAAATAGTAACTCTTCAAAATCAAAAAGGTGAGGGCCCATGGAAGAGCTACGGTTTTATTTTTACACCTCAAATCAGTTATTTGAATGCATTATGAATGCTGTAAATATACCCAATGGATATAATGAAAATGCATTATTAACTTTCACTCATTATTAATGAACTTATAAATTCACAAGTGATGGAGCCATGATGGTGTGAGGGAAAGGTCATGAATAATAACTGGAGATGAATAATATATGCACAGTTAGCTCACAGGATACTATGCTCACATGACTGTAGTGCCTCATGTTTATTTAACTTGGCAGTGCATTGACTTCTTATTCTTTGTTAGATAATAGCAGAAGGAATTACAGGGACTATATTGTCTATTAATTCAACATAACATCACAATGGACAGCTGGTCCTTCTGCGGGGACGCTGCTGCATCCTAACTAATGCTAAAAAAGCTGGGATCCTCCTCTCTTCTCCATGACACTCTTCCTCCATGACACCTTCTTGCTTTGCCTCATTCATTTTCATTGCTAGCACATGGACAACGTCAGATCTAGAAAGAGCAGTAGCAGACCCAGAGATAAAATCAGGACCAGCTTGTGCGGCATGTGAGGGTGACTAACCTGAGGTCAGTGGAAACATGCCAAAATCTCTGGCGATATCTCAGTGTGACAAACAGGGGAAGGCGAGCAGCGTGCTGTGTGCACATACAGACAATTTTGTTTTGGTTCCATCTGTTAGGACTAATTTGTTAATTATTAAATAGATAATTTATCATCGCTGCCTGCTTGATCGGTGTTTATTACCCACAGTCTCAGGCAAAGAGAGTGCTGTGCGAATAAAGATGGGATTAATTAATAATGAAAAGTTCAGGCAACTGCAAACTTGCAGCAGCTACTTCCAGTCCCTGTCTATTCCTGAGCAAAAAGAAGGCTGGGGGAGGGAAAAAGCACCAGGAATTCAAGTCTTCGAGTGTTATATTTCCTCCTTTCCTCACAAACTGACTGCTGGATGATGGAAAGTGAACTCTGTCTCGAGACAATTCACCTCAGCATTTTCCAACCATTTTTTTCTTAGGCTGGAACCAGCTATCCCATGAATCACAAACCATGAACAAGCAGTCCTCCAGGTCAGTGTTGCTGTGTCATCCCCAGCCCCGCGGAGCAGAATGGTGTCACTGTCCCCTGGCTACTGCCATGCAGGAGATCTATAACCCAGAGTCAAAGCAAAGCAGCAGGTCACCCACCCTGGGCTTGGGCTGGGGACCCTGGCTCTGTCTTTTCTCTACCAGCCTTTGGGTCATTGGTGCCCATGTTCCTCTCCAGGTCCTCCTGTACTGTAAGATTCTTATTTTTCTGAGGTGTCTTCAGCAGCTACTCCCTCCTCCTCATTGCTTTCATTTTAGAAATTTGCGCTTGTCATTCCCTGAAGGGAGTCTCAAGCTTGGCAGAATAACCAATGTCCAACCGATAGGTGGTAACAGCAGGAAACAAGAAGCTTTCAGGAACTTCCTGATACCGCGAATCTCAGCGTATGCAACTCGTATGCAACTCTCATATAGTAAAAGATGAAACGACAGACCTGTGATCCACCTTCTTTCATTACTGAAAGGTGTTCACAAAGGTTCAAACCATGACATTCCAAGAGGAATCTCAAGAGAGAAATAAAAAAAAAAATTTCCTAAATATGCCAGGCCACAGGCAAAATAAACACCAACCTGCCTAAACATACAGGAAAGATCCCGAAATGCAGGGATGCTGAGCTGCAGGAAACCAGGGAAAATCATTCCCACGCCATCAGCTGATGCTAAGAGCACACAGGTAAGTGATCACTTCCAAAGCGCCAAGTATCCAACTCACCAGCTATTCAGTCTTCTAAAGGAAGGCACCAAGGGAAATCAAAGCAAAGAGATGGTAAATTATTTGATCAAAGACACTTTTAAGGTTAACGGACAGGCCACAAACAGCAATCATGCCTCCAGTCATGCAGCCTGAAAAAAAGCTGCATCACATTTGGTTTGTGGTAGGAAAAGACCTTCCCCATAGAACTTATTCAGCCCGATCTTCAGGGAACTTCAGGTGACATCTTGGCTAACCATTGCTCTGCTACACTGTCGTGTAGCTGTGTCTCCACTCCCTCAACCGCTCATGATCAATTTAACAAGTATTTTGTACAAACAAAAGTTTTCTTGCTAAATAAATTAATTATGACAGAGTAAACAAAAACTTTTTAAAAATGCATGTTTTGATGTGATTGCTTCTTTAATTGGCTGGTTTAACATTTGAAATTTGATTTAATTTTCAACTTGATTATCTTCACCACAGGGTCAGGCTGCCAGAGACACAAACGAGCGCTGAAGCCTCTGGCACTCCCCATCAGGCCTCCCCATGGAGCCTGCTCAGTGCTTCTGCATTCCTCCAGCCCTCTTCCCTCTTTTATTATTCTTATTTAAGACAGGAAGATCAAATTCAGGCCAACAGCAGACACACGTTTCGTAGCTCGCCATTAGTGATTTTAAAATGAGACGGTGCTCTGGAGTCCTGAGTATTAATCCCAGCTCTGACAACTTCTTTCCTTAATTGCCTGAATGAAATCTCCACGCCACCCTAACTGTCCTTACCCATCAAATGAGCGACGATAACAAGAGGCCAGTAAGGTATGCCAGTGAGTGGATAAACTATGTTTGGGAATTGCTTGAAAGACAAATGCTACGAGCTGGGACAAACAAAACCATTGCATTTTCAGTCCTGTGACAGTACACACACGGTATGACGAGTCTGATGAGATGACAATACCTCCAGCTGCCTCTGATGTAAGGTGGGTTTGTAGCCCGATCCCCGTTGAAGCACAGGAAAGCTATTTGCTTTTCAGCAGAATTACCAAGTTGTTAGTAAAGGCTGCCACATATTTCTCCTTCCTACTTCAAAAGAGCCCTTTGCACTCTTCTGCTACTTCCCAGGGCCAGTACTTGCACCGTCAGGCGCTCTGCTCGTCAGCAGTATCCGTCATTTCTCATAGGTTCGCAGATTGCGGAGCTCAAAAGAACTGTAAGAATCAGCCGATCTAAACTGATGAAAAGCGCAAGCTGGTGAATTAAGCAAAGCAGTTCCTGCATCAGGCTCATAATTGCTAGCTGACTTCGAACATTTCTTGTACGAGAATATCCCATCTTCATTTAGACACTTCAAAGTGATGGTGAATCCCCCACGTGCTGAGATAAATAGTTCCTATGGCTAATTACCCCTGTTGTAACTAAAGCATTTCCTTATTTCTAATCTTTCCTGGTTTCTACTTCCAGTATTTGATCTTGTTATGCTTTTGTCCAATAGATTAAAGAGCTGTTCACTAGCCAAAATCTCCTTCCCATATAGGAACTCAGACTATGATCAAGTTACTTATTAACCTACGCTTTGTTAAGTTAATTAGAAGGAAATTCTCCAGCCTCTCACTGATTTAACTTCTCCAGGTGAGGCAGGAGAAATAGAGACTGCCCAACTTCCCCTCTTTTTAGAGAAAAACAGGTTAAAATCATGATATGATAAAATAGAGGCGCATGTGTCACGTGATTTATGCTGTCCATCACATCTTTACGTCACCCTTCTTGCCTCCTCTTGTCCTGGTATAGGTTGAAGGTGGTTTCAAGCTGAATTTGCACATCTTCTCAAAGATCACTGACCCTACCTCAACGGAGACAAAAACGGAGGGAGACAAAGACTGACCTGCCAGGAGATTCTGCTGGAAGACCCAGAAAGAAGCATGCTACTTTTTGTCAAGAGGCTGCTTGCTAAGTCAGTGCCTGTTGTCTGAAGGCCCTTTGCTAGCTCTTCTGCCCTCCCAAGGCTGCTTTGCTCTCTCCTGCCTGTGTGGCAAATTACCTACACAGCCATCTCTTCCTCTAACGCTGACGGGAGCTCTTGGATCACTTCTCCACTCTCCTCCCACTTCTCTCACACACGTGCTTTCTCTTCTCTTCACTCTTCTCTTTGCCAAATCGCCTTCAAGAGTGCTTTCTCCCCTCCCTTCCTCTTTTCTCTTCACACCTTTGTGGGAGGACTTACGGGGCTGGTGCTCTCCTCTGCATGCCATAAGATACCCCTTCTCAAATCCTGCTCTGAACAAGAGCTGAGTTTCTGCTCTATCACTGAAGCTTTTTTAGTTCTCCACACTGTGAGGCTACATGAACACACCCTCCTATGTGAAACACTCCAAACCCAGACCCAGCATGTCCTTTTCTCCTTCCCAGCCCTGTGCAGCACTCCTGTCCAACTGCTCAGCCCTGCCATGCTTCTGGATTGTTTAGATGGGAATGGATCTGTCCTCCAAGCATCGCTGCAAGCACAAACACAAAGCAGCACCAACTCCAGGGCAAAACTGATTTGCTACCAGTGGGATCTCTAAGCACTATCATCTTTCTGTGAGTCACTTGCTGGGAAAGGAAGGTGGGAACAGCTGTGCTGTCACCTCAAGACTGATTCCTCCCATATGGAGACTGCTTCACAGTCACAGAAATGTTTCTTCTTAAGAAGTATCTCATTCTGACTCGTGCTAACCACTGGTTGATTTCATTCATCATTAATTGTCTCTGCTCTGTGAACTGGAGCACTGCTGCAGATGCATTTTGATTTGCTTTAAATTGAGTGGTAATGGTGGTTTCGTTACGCTTGTGTTGGTGCTGAACAGTGGCGTGCCAGTTGTGAGCAAGCATCACGCCATGGTAGAGACAGGGCGGGGCAGCGAGCATCACGGCAGATATCTGAGGGGGAAGCAGTGAGAAAAATCCACTAGCTGGCAAACACCACACTATAACTACAATCCAAGAGGTGCCAGGTCATTTAACAGCATCACGGCCCTGAGGAATGAGTTCCAGCTGGAGAGAAGGAGGATCCACCTTACAGCCCCGAAGGAGAAAACAGCTGGGGATGGCAATCAGGCTGAGGGGGCTGGGGAGACCTCACACTGTTTCCCTGTCATTGTGACCTGTTCCTGGGAATCTGATTCAACTCTGGGAATGACACAAACCTGGGAGAAAAGGCTGGGGTCACCTTTGTGTAAGAAAAGAAGGGGGAAAAAAAAAACTTGCCAGCAGACACGAGATGATGAATTTAACAAACAAAAATCCTGCCATATGTTTCTTTTCTCTACTGTCTTTTGGTACCAAACACCCCCAAACAATAACCCAGTGCTTCACGTGCCACTCTCAGCAGTACTTGGGAAATGGTGAGCTCCAAACACTGCTTGGCCCGTCCAAAGGCTGCTGTCCATGGCTTTCTCCCCATTAACTACCCACTGAGCTTTCTCTCCCCACTAGCAGCAACAACCCCAATGCTCAGCACACACACTGCTTCCTCCTGGTCCACTCGAGTGGCTTAATTAGAAGTGAATTTAGTGCTGATGGGAAAGAACTAATGGCAAGCAGCAAGAATGAAACTAGCTGTCCCCAGAACAGGGGAGGTAGGAGCAGAGCCAAGCTCAGCTGTGCCGTGAGGGGTGATATGCCCCCGCGTCCCATGGATAAGGTAGGATCAAGTCCCTTCCTCTCCAGGTAACAAAAATTAGAATGGTGGATCCTGGGCCACCGACAGCAGGACACAAAGCTGGGATGGTTTCTGTTTTGTTCATGTATCTGCTGTTTAATAGGAACTAGACAAAGGGCAAAAACCCTTCTGGGGAGAGAAAAGCTGCTACTCATCGTCAATGATTTTCTGTCACTTCTGGCCAGGACTCAGACCTGGCCTGGGGACCTCAGTGTGAAAAAGTCTGGTCTCTATTGACTTGTCTTCTGGCAGTGCCAACACTGGTGAAAGACAATTTTTCCCATCAGTTTGGGTTATGATTTATTGGTACAGGGGTTGAAATCCAATAAAACGAGCTTCTCCATCATCACCTCCTAGCAATTGTGTCTTGATGCTCTGGTAATTTCACAAAGACAACCTGGGAAAAAAACCAAAGCCCAGCCCCAGCGAGACTAGAAGCTGTCAGATACATATGTCTGTGTAACCGTGTTCTGTAAGCGCCACGAAGCCGGTGCTCACAAGGGAGGCTGCAGAGACACAGACTGTCCCAGGCAGGACAAACATGAAGTCCATGCCAGTGGCACAGCCAAGCCTTGATGAACTGAGCCCAGAGAGTCAGAGTAAATGCAGGAGGCTGTTAAAAGAGTCAGCGCATCTCCCACAGAGGCCTTTAGGCAACAGCAGCAGCGGGAGAAGAAAGAAATCAGTTCCTAAGAGTTGGTTCGGACCAGTTGTGAGAGTACTCTGGACATAAATTTTGCTATATTAATGAGTCACAGTGGTCACATAACCTGCCATTCCATCATTTCTTCCTTTCTAACAGCCCCTCTTGGAGATCTAATCTCAGCAAAATGCTGGAGGAGCCTCTCAAATGGCCATGTTTTACTGCTGTCAGTCTATCACTGGTTCCTCATGCCAAAGGGCCACAGGGGAATAATCTCTTACTTCAGAGATCAAAGTCCTGTATTAATGACTGGGAGCTGCCACTCACCCTGAGCTCTGACCGCCCGAGAAACCTGCTGCCTTTCTCCAGCCAAAAGCCTTGCTCATTTACAGCAGCAGCATTAGTCCGGCCAATGGCTTTCCAGTACAGTCATTATTTTTTATTTAGTGCCCAAAACGCAACAGGTATTTGTGGGGACACGACAGAGGCAGAATCCCTTCCTTGAAAAGCCTTCAGGCTGGTAATTGCAAAACACCCTAAAAGGAGGTGAATGGAGCTGAATGGGCAAGCAGGATGGGCTTGCAGAGATAAAGCACCCTGTCGCTCCTCACTCCTCATGCTCACAAAGCTATTTTACACAGCTTTTTCTATGCATGCAACACATGCAATGAGATGGTTTCTTTACTTGGACGTAAAACAGGAGACAGAAGGGGAAAAAGAAAGGGAGGTGGCTGTATGGACTCCAAAGAGAACAAATAGGTGCAGAGACGGGAAGGATAAGGCACCCAAAGCCTCTTCCAACCTCTCCTTGAGGCACTTGGCCACGCAAACAATGTCCATTTTTCTTCTGGTTCACCATGGAAAGCTAGACCTGCCCATCCTGCCTTCCCTCTGCCTGCCACACTTCACGTTGATATCAAAATTTAGCATTTCTCATCCAACTGCTGTGGAGCTGTGCTACCTCTCGTCTTTCCCATGTCCCAAAGACAAAAGCAGGGGGACAACCAGCTTGAGAACTATTGAACTGGCACAGACTTCCCCAGAGAGCAATTCACACTTTTGGCCTTCACAAAGACAAGGACTTAGTTTGAAGCTCTCAAGCATTTTTTTACATTTGTGTGCTGAAAAGTGCTTCAGAAGAAACTCCAGAGCATCTTTCTCTATTTTACCTGGGGCAGTGGTCTTCAATCCATAGCTCAACAGACTATGTACAAAGATTTAAGATGAGGTAAGTAAGAAAAGCAAGCCTGTCATCACTGCAGGCTTACATCCACCAGACAGCGTTCATATCTCCACCAGAAACATTTAGATATCTATGAACCGAAAACAGCTTCCACAGGTGACAGCAGGAGATTTCCAGGCTCAGAAAACAGCCACAAATGGAAGAGAGGTGGTGCCTTTGGGCAGCCCGGCTTTGCTCTGCGATAAGACACAGCAGTGCCGCTCCAGGGCTGCCCGCATGCGAGCTGCACCCCAGCAGTGCTCCGGAAGGTTACGCTGTCACTGAGGAAATCAGTATTTGTGATTGTCTCTTAGGCAACTCTATCATCTATACCAGTCATCTGAACACTTCCAACATTCATACAGATAGCTCAAGGTAAATACAATCTCTGTATATGCTAAAAAGAAAAGGATCTGAATTTAGAAAGCCAGACACGACTTCACCAGCATCCAGAAGCACACATCTGGAAGCCACAAGATCAAATAATTCCAAAAAATTTGGCTTCTATAGCTGAGATGGACAATTTTCCTATTTTGGGTTTACGGTCAGCATTAGGGGCCACATGCAATATGCTCTGGCTTTGCCTGTGGTCTAGGGCTGTCTGTTAAAAACTTTCAGAAAATACATTGCACACTGAAGGCTTTGGCGACTGCTGGCTCAGAGCAGACACAGCAGAAGGGGCTGAGAGAGGCCACCCAGTCTTGAAGGTTTAGGAGCAAGAGGAAACATCATTAGGATACGGACTGGCACGTTAGCAAAAGCTGGGAAAAAGGGGTAGGTAAACCTGAAGGTTTTTGACTTTTCTAACAATGACCAGAATTATTACTGCTTTTTTTTTGCCATGGAAATCTCCTCTTTTCAATGTTAACATGGTCCCCCAGTATATTACTTCCTAGCAAGATTCCCATGAGAGCTGCATCTTCCAGATGAGAAGCTGGGGAACAGGACGCATTTGACACCAGGAGAACCCGCTCAAGGCAGCCACGCTGCAGCTGGAGGCTGCTCTGCCTCTGCTCTGGGTGTGTGCCAGTGGAGTACTCTCCACAAAGCACAAATCCAGCGCAAAAAGAGGCTGCTCGACAGGAACAGGAGCGTGAGCTCATCCAACAAAGGTGTTATTTCTGCTGGGATTAGGCAATGTGCATGGAAAGCCATCTGCTGGGAAGGAGCAACGTGCCTGGCCTTGCGAGGATGCTCGCTCCTGTTTGCCACTGCTCTCATCTCTCTGCTGGACTGGTTTCAGACAACTGCCTCACATTGGCTGCCACTCCACAGCAGCATCAAAACCCCATCGTTTCAAGTTCTCTCTAACATCCTTCATTTTTTCCTCACCCAATGATTCTCATTCACTCGTTCAGGTGACCAATTGCCTACTGATCATGCTGTCCCCCGCCCTGCGTACAGCTGCCTCCCCCCCTGCCCTCTCCACGGTCACCCCGAGCAGCACGTCCTGACTCAGGGGACAAGCCCAAGGTCAGCGATGTGAAGATACCTGGGACCAACTGTCGCTCCTACCTCTCTGCCTCTGAGCTCGTAGATGGAAAGAGGCAGAGGAGGCAGAATAATGAAACAGAAAAGAAAAGGCATTGCTTGCAGAAATTGCATTGCTTCTGCTCCAAACATTAAAGACGACAGCCCACAGCACTCCCCTGGGGACCTATTCCAAATCCATACACACAGACCTGGACATTTCCTGGATAAAAGCTTCCCTGCCTGGGTTCATTTCAACTCTAACAAGACCCCTGCTTAAGAGAGAGCCTGAGCTAACAGAAGGCAAGGTCAGTGGCTGCAGGGCTGAACGGATTCAAGAAGAGCTGGGGGATTGCTAGTCCCTGCTGGTGTGTGCTCTGCAGTCCCTCCTCCCAGCACACCGTCCTCTGCGCCCAGAGGACGGCCGGTCCCTGCGCTGGCAGGTCCTCTCCGGCACGAGTGGAGGGAGGCTGTGCTTGTGCACATACACCTCAACCCTATGGAAGAGAGAGCGTAACAAGCACTAGCAGTAGCACTTCACGCAGGATACCATAATGCCTGACAAAACCGAGTATTTAGCTTTCTTGCTCCAAGAGAGCAGCGTGACCTTTCCTGTGTGCCTGGAGATACTTAGCACCACACAATTTGGATAAAGAGGGTTTGTAGAAAGGGAGAAAAAACAACAACAACAAAAATCCCAGTGGTCTACACCGACAACAGCACGCACATGAGGCAGAGGAGCAGCAGATGAATTGATGCAAAGCCTGCATTTAAATAACATACAGCACCGCATTTGCCTCCTGGCTCCACTGCGTTGCTCACTGAAAGAAATCCGTGTGGTTACCCTGGCAGGGAAAACGGGCCTCTGCGATTTTCACTGAGCTAGTGGGAGCCAATAACGTTACCTGTATCTTGGGGGACAGCATTCCCACCCATCCCGATATTTGTCTAATAAAAGGTCAGCCCATTATACGGCCGCTATTTGCAAAATTAAGAGCATCTCTCCAGCAGCTAAATGCTTGCTTTAGATTTGGAATTACTGTAATTAAAGTTACATTGTGCTCGGATTGGTGCCAATCACTGCAGAGCTCCAGGCACGACCTGCCGTTCCCAGCGCCATGCGCCTGGGCGTCCCACTCCATTAGCTCCAGGGAATTAGCTGTCATTAACGAAGAGATGCACACTCCTTCGTGTTGTCAAACCGCAATCAAGCGGGTCACAGGTGAAGAATAAATACTTTCAGAACAAGCCCAATTACACCATTTACATTTCATTACAGAACCTGTTTAATCCACTGATGGGCTCCCAAGTTCTTCTGCCTAATAAACAGCATTTCAGAGGAATTAATAGTCCCTGCAAAACATGCTAATTACACTCTTTTGCATTGCATTTGCAATATTGATTTTAAAGTTGCCACTTCCCCCTCCACCCTCCTTTCCCAGCTCTGAAGCCTTAACTTCCAGCAAAGTACGCTCAAACCAACCTAATTACTGGTGAGTTTAGAAGCTAATGCACCTCTTTTGTCAAAGCTCAGTTCCAGCGAAGGCCAACATGCAGGGAGGGATTTTCACGTCCATAACTTGTGCAAGTTCCTCCAGACGACCACTGGAAACAGCTGCTGAATAGCAATTACAGGCAGAGAGCAGGCATCAGCAGAGACTTTGCCATAGCAACGAGCCTAGCTGGACCCGCTCCCCAAAGACGCCTCCTCCTCCCAAAGACCACAGCAGCAGAACGGGTACGATGACAACACAACCACCGCAATCTCATTTTGATTTGAAACCGAAGCTATTTGATGCTCTCCCGGGCACTGAACTGTTCAAAAACAAAAGGAAAGTTTATTTTCAAATTGCGGGCCTCAGCTAAACCATTCGGAAGAGAGGAACAAATCAGACGCGCTCGTGAAACACGCCATCTGCCTGGTTATTCACCCTGGCTGTTTCGCCCAGCTCCTGCCACTGGCTTTCTGTTCTTTTCCTCCTCTACGTGCTCACTCTGCCTTCCCCTCTGCTTCTCTGAAAACCATTTTCTTTATTCAGTGGGTTTTCTTTCCAGTCTCTGACTTTCTGCATTGGCTTGGTGGCTATCACTTACCATTCTGCTTTTATCCAAAGCTTATTGACAGCTAAAAACACTCGGAGGAGGAGATGGAGGGAGGGACAGCAGCGCTTGCAGTGCTCTTCCACAGCACCTGCCGACTGTTTAAGCAGAGCCAGCAATAAAGGCCAACACCCTGCCGTGTTTAATTCCTTTGCTAACAACAAAGCAGGAAAGCAAAGTCAACAGAAGCCACTCCGGGGCTGTCAGAAGATGGGGAAATACAGAGCAGCCAAGAGCTGGAGGGGCAAGGGGGAAAGAAGACAGGGTCACGTCTGGGGGGACCCGCAATACAAATGGCAGACAGCAGGAGACAGATGACAGAAAACAGAGGTTGTCTCAGACAGCTTTCTGTGGAACGGGATGTGTCCTCAAAAAATGCAGTAAAAAGGTCTGTGATCTACTCCTGTCCCTCAGAAACTTTCCCCAGTAGACAATACAGGTTTCTAAGGGAATGGATATGGAAGTAGACACTGCAAAAATGGACATAAGGAGCAGTCAAAGTTTAATGAAGACGACACATACTGTGCAGCTATATTGTCTCTTCGCTAGGAATTTGGACAGATGAAAGACAGCATGTCCCCAGCTGCACTGAAGAACACCACAGGTACAACCCATAGCCAAGGATCTCACCTCCTGTGTATCTAGTTTACGTGCATGCTCATCCAGGAGCGAGTTATTGCACCAGTCAAAACCATTTGTGTTAGCCCAACCATCCATGTAACCCTCTTTCTGAAGCCAAGGCCAGGTGCTCCTCAGTGCCCCAGGTCATCCACTGCATTCAGTGCCCTTCCACCGTCTGGCCAAAGAAACGGCCAACGAGCCGCCTCGGATGCTCTTCGCACAGCGTGGGAAGCTTCCACCCCTGCCCGTCTACGCTCCCCTTGTTGCCTTTAACGAGAACATCTGGCACGCAGGAGGCAGCTGTGGTAGCAACACATGCAACAGGCATCCAAGACATGTAGGAAGGTTGGCCAGCATCTTGTACCGTTTTATAACATAATTATCACGCGTATGGGATTTCTTTTGCCTCTCAGAGATTTTAGAGGGATTTACAAACTTAAAATGCTACAAATAATACCGAGGGATCTCTTTCCCCTCCTAAGCACCAAACTGGATTAGTTAGTTATTGTCTGAAAACACTTTGAAGTATCACTTACGCTATTAATCATGCAGCCCCTGTTTGACACCACCCACCAACGCTAGCACAGGCTGGGAAGCAGATATAAGTACTAACCATATTTCGTTGAACTTGTGGGGGTGGGGAGCTTTCAACAGGTACAATGTAATTACATTAATATTTGTCAAGAATTACCCTTGCTTTCATAAAAACGCCACAAGAAATCAAAACCTACAAGCAGTTCTATGTCTCCTCTGCAGCGGAGACCCTTAGGCAATGCAACATCTCTTGACAGCATGCAGTGAAACATCTCTTGACAGAATGCAGTGCCCGTGGCTGCCTCAGACACAGGTGCTTTTTAATGCAAAACCTTCTGACAAACCTTTATGTCAGGTTTCCCAAAGCACAGCTAACCCAGCCTAGCCCTGCATAGTTTGCAACAGCAGAAAAGATCACAGCACAAGGAGAGTTTGCAACAGAACAGCTAAGACCATCTCTAATTTAAAGTGATAGAAAAGCAAATCGAGAAAACAATAGAGTCAACTATTTGAAGCTTCTCCTTTCTTAATCATCCATGGAAAGCAACAGCTCACTCTTGCCATCTCATTGAGCAGGTAAGATTAAAGACAGGCAGGAGATTTTTACCCCGTAGTTACAATGATTAATGTTTCTAAACAGACGTACAGTTTGAAAGCACTATTACAGGAAAAAGAAAAGTTGTTGCTTCACATTCTCAACCCACTATTTTCCCTGGGCATTGAGCCAGCGTCTGAAGAATGAGGAAAGCTGCTATTTAAAGAGTTCTCTTGAACTGCAAGGTTTGGTAATGAACATGACTTGTTGCCGTCCCCTTTGCTAAAACCAGGGGCAAATGAAAAAGGCACGGATGAATGCTCTGCCAAGCACTCTGTCCTCAGTCAAACTCAGAGGAGGAAGACTGGTGATATGCTTCTGACAACTGTCTCCCCATCTCAGTTTCCCTGTTGGAACGAGAACAAGCTTCACTCCCTCATTGCCAGCGAAGAACCGGGTGCTGCTCTGCACAAGTTACCATTCCTGCCTGTTGCTGTCAAGGAAGATGCAAAAAGATTATTCCACTGAATTGAAAGAGCAAGACACAGCAGCTTTCACTTTTTATACAAGCTGTGAGGCTACATAAAGCTACCAGTCTCGTAATTGTGACATAACACATATTCTACAGGGGATCATGCTGGGTAAAGAAAAAGTGTGAGCTTCCATGAAGCCAACGTTCCTTCCTCATTAGTTGCTGCAATAGTTAGCTGGGATGCTACATGTGTGCCGGCTCCTTGCTAGGAGACGTGGGAAATAAGTTGGAAGAAGCTCCTGCAAAACCAGCTTGAGGCCTGCCTGGGCATGGCTGGTTGCTCTCAGTTCCTATTGTACCTCATCATGCCCCGATATAATTTAAATAGTTCACTGTGGGAAATAAGAGGAGAATAAAGTCCTTAGGTTGTTCCCAGCTTAGTCTCAGGAACACTGATGTTGTGAGTTGTTGCAGTAAAACCTCTCAGAAACAAGTCCAGTGTGACCTCCTGCATCCAGGGCTTCCTGCTATTCTAGACTCTGCAAAACAGCATGCTGCATCCTGCCCATAAGGCAGACAGACAACAGACTGCGGTCTAATTAGAAAAGACATGCTTCCCACATTCTCCAGAAAGCTGCCTCAGCCGACAACTAAGGACAGATAAATAACTGTCAGGGCTAATAAGCCCAGAATCATAGAGGAGGGAAAAATCAGAAACTGGATCTACTCAGATCTCGTTTACGTGATCACAAAGAACGCGTGGTAACAACTGTGAAGACAAACAAAACCAGCTATGGTTGATCCAGTTCCTCTTCAGCGGACTCGGATATGCTCCACCTCAACAGACTGTGCCAACCCCTCGGCGTTTTTCTGCATTTCCAAACTAATAAGAGGCACAGGTGATTAAGTGGAGCATTTGAGCAGCACAAGACCACCTTCTTCATTTCCATGTGCCAGAGCACGATAAGAGGACACATGGAGATACCCAGTGTGGGGAGCTGGAGAGAACAACCGAGTGATGGCAAAGATTGCGAGGCTGGCACACCCCACCAGGGCCGGTGATACCAGAGAGGTGTTTATGATGTTCTTGGGATAAAAGGTGTAACAGGGATGACGTCCAGAAGCACTGTGTGCATTACCCACACGGCTCACAGACAGTCTTCAAAAACCCCTGAATCTAGAGCCCTCCAGTTTTGCATCCCCTCTCCCCATACTCCCAGAGGGAGGGATACAGCAACTACAGAGACCCTTCTGACCTTCCCTGACAGCCAGTTGTGTCACCGGTGACCTACACCGTACAATTTTACCAAGCAAGTTCCTCAGCCTGTTGCCGTGGTTGAGAAAAATGTAAAAAACTACATCATGAAGGAAGGATTAATCCAAAGTGACAGTTTCCAACAGAAAACATGAAGAACAAGTTGGAGTTACCCAAATTGCTTCAGTTTAGTCCCTCCATTCGTTCCTTAACCACCAAGCGACTCTTCAGGCATCTGTTCAGAATTAATTTTCATTCATCTATGTTGCCTTTCTGCCCACTGACACAAGGCAGGGCCTGGCCAGCCCAGACATCTGCAGAGCATCAGACCAGTCACTCCCACTGGGAGCCTGTCCCTGCCAAGCGACGAGTGAGCACCCGCGGGGGACCGAAGCAGTGCCAGCTCCCACAAGCAGTAGTGCTGAGTGTCAGATGCCTCTCCTTGGGTGCAACCACGCACTTGACAGCAACGCTGGTGTTTCCAGCGCTCTTTTTCACTGGGTGAGGAGAAATCAGGGTCTGGACTTGAGACCAGGAGCCTGCTCAGAGCCTTCCCCCCAGGAACAGGGACAGCAGGAGCTACCATATGGGATGAGACATGAAGCAACTCTGCCTTAGCCTCGCTGATTGAACAGGACTAATAAGGCTGAACGTGGGACCCATCTGCTGACCCCTCTGATCACAGGGTACATAACCATAAGAAACTTTACCCATGAGCTGGCAGCACCGCGGACACGTACGGTGGCAAGAGAGCACCATCTGCACACTCACCCGCTCCTTGGTCCCTCCAACACTGCTCTGAAGGAAACCACTTCAGCTCTGTCCTGGAGAGATCAGTCTTTGGAAACAGCAAGGAAATGCCACGTGTTGCTGCTACCTTAGATTATGAATCATCCTGGAATACGCATCATTTGAATGAAAGATGTACTTATTTATTCTAAAAGAAACATCTCCACACTGGAGACACTTTGAAAGACTCAGTCCTCACAAGGTGCTGCTCATGGGCCACTGAACATCTCCTGCTCGTAACCACAGTGTATGAAAATAGCAGCAACCTCATTGCAAGGCTGTAGAGCCCTGGCTGAGCAGCAGTCAACGAGAAACCTCATCCAGGCAACACAGCTGCCTTCAATCTGCCTCAGCTTCTCCTGCTTTTGAGACAGGTGGCCCAGAAGAGCTGGTCCTGGAGCAATTCTGGTGGTGTGCCACTGCAGGAAAGGAGGCAGCCCTGGGGAGGTATGGGGACATGACCACAAGAAACACAGTACCTGTTAAGATGCATTTCATTTCACCCGAAAGACAGGCTCAGCGCTACGCCATGGGCTCAAAACTCTTCAGCTTTTGTCCCCTCCAACTTGTGGGTGTATCAAAGCACCAGCCAGAAGCTTCGAAGCTGAGAAGGTAGAGATACACCATGGAGAAGGTGCAAGATGCACCAAGGTAGTAGATTACAGCAAGAGCCCTGACCTGGAGTTTAGACAACTGCAGCTCGGTCTCCGTGACATCTTCGCATCCTTGCCCTGTGCTGAGATGGCTGGTTAGGGTGCCTGTCCGTGCCAGATATGTTGATTGCTTTCTGCAAACAGCTTATCCGCAGAGAACTGGACTAAACCCAGACTCATTTCACGTGGGTCACTGACCAAGAGGGCAGGATGTAATGCCTTCTCATCTCTATCTGCACAGGCTGGATCCAAACCACTGATCTATAGCACCATTGAAACTCCCCAGTTTCCCTCCATCTCCTCAGCTAAAGGACGTCTCCTTCCCACCAACACCGCCCTAGTGACTCTGTCAGAACCAGCAGAGCTATTTCTCTGCAATGCCTAAAGGAAAATTCCTCTTTCGTAGGCTCACTTATACAGGAAAATCTCGGCACCTGCCCATGTGAGTCAGCTATTCCCCTGAATCCTAACCACCTTGTCTGCAGGAGCTGGTTGGGAAAGGCAAAACCAGAAAGACAAAAGGGTTGTGTCCTATATAAAAACATGTCTAAACACTTGCCAAAAAGAAAAAAAAAACAAACAAACAACGAAAAGAGGAAAACCACATTCAGCTTCATAAGGCAATAACGAGCACAGCAATACACAGCTTCGAGGCTACACAGCCAGGTCAGAGAACCCTCCAGAGAGAAGGAACTAGGCCACAAAACTCTGATATTAGCTGCTAAATACGCCTGCAGTATCCAAAATTTGGGGGTGAGGCTCCTCTGACGGCTGAGCCGGCTGGTTGCTCTCCGTCGCATAAGTATTCACATGTTCATGGGCTGTGGGAAGGAGCTCTGAACTCTCCGAGAGAAAGACGAGACATGACCAGGACGCCAAGCGCTGCAGGCGATGCCTCTACCTTCCCGGAGTCGACAGACCGCGCTGGGTCTGTGTGAGAGGCACCCATCGATCTGACAGCCAGCATCAGGCTGCCAGCCTGGAGAGGATCCCTGCGCTAATTTGCGCAGAATCTGGAAATCTGGAGAGCGGTAATCCGTATTCTGCTCTGCCTTGGATCCACTGATGCCTGTGGTACGAGTGCTTGCTACTGGCCTGTTTATCTCTGCCTCTAGAACACGCGCACTACAACAACTCCGGTGTAGCGAGCGACGGCTTTGGCAGACGATTTTATGGAGCAAAACTCTTTGATGTTATTCGTCCCTACCCTCCTCAAGGGAAATAATTTCAATATTACGAGCAACAGCATTGCTGAAGGGAACATGCAAAAACCTGGAAAACGCACCATTTTATCAATAGAAGCAAGGTCATCCAAACCCCGAGATGACTACATTCAATATTAATATCTCCCTTTCTCCAAGCAGGGTTTGAACCTCTTGGTAACCATCCATTCCTCAGAGAAATGTCTTCCAGTAACTTTGATATCAACTAATTAAGTTTGCACAGCTAATAAGTGCCATCTGCCTGCCACAACGCTACTGGAGACTCCACGGACTGGAGAGCATGGGCTGGCTGACCTCACA
>Ga0181612_115691_pt1 | contig 23008 bp, 9 predicted proteins | sample HoacroProtozoa21_FD_119630 | JGI IMG/M metagenome (GOLD analysis project Ga0181612, IMG submission 119630) | Hoatzin crop microbial communities from Cojedes, Venezuel. Combined Assembly of Gp0051906, Gp0051904, Gp0051908
CTTTTGCAAAGCAGGTGACCTTTCCCACACTGCCAGCTGGGAACAGACCCCACATGCCCTTGCATAATGCTCCTTGTATAACGCTGTCATGTGTAATGGTTCTTGGTGCAGGCCAAAACTGCATCCAGGGAACATATGAACATAGATGAGCACCTACCAGTGTCTGGTGTCATTTACTGTTACAGCACAGAGAGCCTGGCTGTCCTGAGTTCAGGAGATCTTCACGCTCTTTGTACGAACACATTACAACTGCAGCAGCAATACAACTCTGTATGTCCCTATGAAATACTTTTATGTCACACTGACATACTGATCTGCTAGACACAAGCTGAGTTTTTATCTTCAGGAAGAAAACCACATTTCCAATGAAAGGCATCATATAAATGTAAAATTATACGAAACTCAATTAACAATATATACATAGTTAAATAACATTAAGGATCTGAAATTTGCCACAAACATCACTAAAATAAAACACCATCTGGTCATTCCACTGACATTATATATACACACACACACATATTTTTCTCCAGTTAGCCTTAGTTTTTCAGTAATTATAAACCTTTGCTATCTTCTGGTATTGTATAGAGTATCATCAAGCCATTTTTGCGTATGGCCATAGAAGCCAAATATTTGCTGTTACTTGCCTCAGCAAAAGGTGTGTTATATATAGCACCTTTTATGCATGGATAAACATTATATATAAATTAGCTGGAAAATATCAAGAGATAAGTGCCATGTTATTGCAAAGTAGAAAGGAAACATATGAAAGCAGTTTGTATTAAGATAGCAATAAGTGCTGTACATTTTTTCCAGTAAAAGACAGAAAATACTTGTTGGCAGCCACGGATTTGCTATCGTAGAAGCTAGAAAATCAAAAGAAAATGTTGTCTAAAAGAATAAACTGCAGTATTCTTTTTGTTACTGATTATGATATTTACTGCAAGTAAATCACAATTTAGGAATTCTGAGGCACACACACCCAAAAATATGAAAGGCAGCATACATTTCTGATACAGGTAGCACTGTGTCTTATCATGTTTCCCTGTAGAATTGCTCATAGGACATCAACAGAATAACTAGACACTTTCAGAAAGATGCTGGGGGGGGAAAAAAAAAAAAGGGACTATATCTGTAGGAAGATACAATTCTTTTAAAAGCCTTCTCATAATCAGGTATCTGAAGTAAAGAGTTTAGCCTGAAAGACATTGTTGCGTATGTTCAGTTTCTTTCCTCCCCACCACCATGCCACCCTCCCCGCCCCCCCCCACCCCCCCGTTTGTTTTTAAGAGCCAAACTGACATCATGATTGAAAGAATGATGGGACTCTGGCTAAACAAGGCATTTACCTCGTAGCTTCAGTGAAGTATAGAAAACATTTTATGTGTAGTCTGTGTAGCTAATACACAAGATGGCAGTTTTGAGTCTTGGGAAATGCTTTGGTCCTGCCTTTGAATTTGTTGTGGTCTCTCCATACTCAGAGCTCTGTGAACAGGGATAAATCCCACTAACAACTGAGTGAAACGCAGGACATTTGGCAGCACAGGTAAAAGATTCTCCTACAATGCAGCAAAATGGCTCATAAAGACTACAGAAAAGAGGATCCAATTGTCTATCTTTGGCCAAGTGGCCAGTATGCTCAGATGCCGCGCCGCACTCGAGGGCTCTGGAGATAGTCCTTGTGCAGCCACTGCAATGCTGGGTAAATGCAACCCTCACTGCGCTGCAGGAGGTGTCTCTGCTGAACTGTATCTGGACCCTCTATTATAATGCATAGGCTTTACAGAACAGGAAAAATCAATGAGATACACTGTCTTTAAATGAACCTTTTTCCAGCAAAATCTATGTGAAAGGATCCAGTCTAATGTCATTTAATTCCTTGCTGGCAGAAGAGAGTCCTCTACATACTTCCAGAGCTGTTTTAAAACAACAAAAATGTATATGTATCTATGAGACATTGATGAATCAAGTCCTGCCGTGTCTGAGTAAATATGTAATTTAGATTTAGTGTAATGTTTTCTGAATATTCAACAATCAGTTGATTGTGGAAAGCATTTAGAGTTCAATAGCCATATTAAACTAAAATATACTTGCCAGAAAACTACTTTAAAAAAAAAAAAGTCTCATGATGCATTAGCAAGTATAAGGATGTGGTTTCTTTCTGACTGTATTTGAGTTCTCCCCCTTAAGAAATGAATCATCTGTCCTTCAGTGGAGATCTTCCCTGCCTTTTCTTTTGTACTATACCAAAGCAAGTTATATTGGATTAAAGACAAGAACAGCAGACTCATGAAATTATCAAAACAGCATTCAAGGTTAACATAAACATTGGGGCCTAAATTTGACATTAATTTATCAGTTTGCTAACATACAGTTTCAAACTTTCCCATCCCAACAAAAAAGGCTTTGCTACAGGGATATATCAGCACTGTCTGTGCTCTTTGCCAGCAGTCAAGAGCCTTGCTGGCTGCACAGATGCAGTGTTTCCTTCAAGCTCACTGCTTTTCCTGTGACAGAAATCGTTCCTCTCTACTGCCACTTTCCAACACAGCTGTTTCTCTATTGCTTATTCCAACCTGTATGCCCTGTCCCTCTCCACTTACTGCTCCCATTTTGCTCAGGCCACCATCTCCCACAGCAGCCAGTTTAGTTGGCTGCTTGCTAAGAGCTGAAGAAGGTAATGAGGTCCTACAATGTCACCTTCCGGACTGTTATCTGGAGTGGTTATATCCCATGGTATTTTTCTTTCCATCACACTGTATTTTTAATGGATTTGCCACTTTGGTTCTGCTAAGAACACTTTTTCCCAAGCCAAAGTAAAAGACTAAGAATCTACCAGATTCAGTGCGGTTTTACACCAGGGGTCCAATAAAATAAATGAAGAAGAAATGAGAATCTTTAAGCCTTACGAAAAACACATTAGAGACATGGAACGATACAGGCTTCTGCTCTACAGGCTGTAGGACAACACATCAAAAACTCAAAGTCAGCTTCAGATGAGTGCACAATCAATGTTAGTCCACTGAGCTACAAAAGCCTCCCTTGAGGCTACCAGCTCAGCTGTTCTTAAGCCAAGCTTTGACTACCTCCCCAAGCCTACCTGCAGGCACTCTCCACCTCTTCAGGAAGAGAAATCAAAACAAATTGCTCTTCCTTACAAAAGGATAACAAAATAAAGATATCTATGCTAAATTTCCTAAACAGTTAGAGCACAGTTTAGCTTTGAGACACTATACATTTCGTTCATTCCTGAAACTATTTCTTATTCCAGCAAGCTATATTCCCAGGAAAATGCTCTTGCAAAACAATGTTAACTATATATGTTCTCCACATATTGGGGGTGAGGCGAGTTACCCACATCTGCCAAACTTTTCAATCTCTTTGTGACATCAGAAAGCTGTCAGAATTTGTTCTAGACAGCTAGTATTACTGGAAGGGTGAGGGTGGGGAGGGTGTGTGTGTATATACAGATAAAATAAACAATCCTCTAACCCTGTTTCATAAATATGCTAACACTGATTTTATAAAACATATAGAAAACCCATTGGGAGTTAGGTGTAGAGATGCTCTACAGTCTGAGTACTAACACAACTTTAATACTTTCATAAAGAAAAAAGCCTGCTTCACGAAGAAACAAGGTGAATACTAATACACTATTTATATATTTATATATTATTTATATAATACTATTTGCAAATAAGATACAATGGAATAGAGGATTCAGTATTAATCTGAAATATAAATGATTTGCACAGAATGTTTTCACATTTTGCAATTAGAGAATATGCAACTGATGCTCATTTCAATATATCCGGCAGAAACAATTACTGACCTCACATGCTCTGGATCTCCTTTTTTCAAAATTATGTTCATCATTTGTGTGGGTCTGTATTTCCCACCAAGGGAAACAAAGCATATTTACAAATAGAGTGCTTTAGCAATTAGTAGCCATCATTATCAATATTATATAGAAATTATTGAAGCCTGTTACATTCCCAGTAACTCCAGGGTTTTAATTACTGTGGAAAATACTCCAAGTCCTGGATGTAATCAGATTATACCAATATGCTGAAACAGAGAGTATAATATGTATTCTAACAGGATAAACTAGGGATTCTAACAAGATTGAAATAGGGAGAAAATGTTAAGCCACAAACCAGAGGAAAGATAATTTAGTGTCCACATGGAGAAATTGTGAATCGAGTGGACCACAGCCAATTATTCTAACTAAATCAATGAAATGGGAACAAAAGCAACCACTTACTCTATGTAACAGTTTAATATTATATGGAGAGTTTCTAACCAAAAGTCAAAAACATAGAACCGACAAAGGAGATACTGAACATACATTGACTCCATCTATATGGACAGTTTAACCATCCAACTTCAAAAAACCTTCATCTATTTTTGATCAAAAAGTATAAGACTATGTTTCATTTAAAGAATTGATACTGAAACATGACCACCAGTTACTGGGAATCTTAAAAGTCCTAACACGCTACATGATGACTCACAAATGCAGAGCAGCCAAAATTTGAACCCTGAGCAAAGCCAGCTCGTCGCATGCTCAGCCACCTGAAAACTACATGCATGTAGACAAACTCTTTCATCCACTCTGCCTTAAGAGTGGATCAACTCAATGATCTTTCCCACCTGCTTTGTCTTTCTCAGGACTGCAGTGCAGAGCTATTCATGATCCAGAAGCTCAGCTTTGTTCCAGAAGATTTGAGAGATCTGCCAATTTGTCAGGCTCTTACCAGGTTTACATCACTCAACAATTCTTTGATTTTCTTCTGCCTACCATAGAAGAATGCTAATGATCAGCACCTGTGTGTTAGTATGTGTTGCAGCGGCATATAAAAACACAGAGGAGATAGAAGCCTGTCGTCTTCATAAATTTCAGGAGTTCTACTCAAGCTGGTTAGGCACTGTGATACTAGAACATACCAAGAAGCCCCCAGAATACAGTAAAAAAATAACCTTGTACATGCAATGAAGAATGCATGAAAAAAATGCATTTTACATAAATATAGTCAAAACATTGTCATGTCTAAGTGCTTGGAATGGTTAAGAAAGCTGATGAGGCAGAACAGCCATGGAAACATTTTTTCCTGCTTTTTGGCAAAAGCAATGCAGATAGGAATTTTATACCTAACTGATGAGTCCAGGGCGATACTAAATCCAGCCTGTTAGCACTAGAAAATAGCTTTTCATGTTGATGGGATGAATGTATTATAAGCTGCATGGGATGGCTGCAAATTCAGCATAGATTGAAAATTGAAAACTAGTTTGAGATGTACAGAACATCTGTCTAGACCCAGCCACAATACTCCTGTGAGATACTCAGTGATGGTTGGGGATACAGACCACAGAAGGAAGACCAACTTCCTACAGGAAAGGATGCAATATGGCTTTTCCTACTCCACTGAACTGTGCAGAAGTATGCAAAGATTGTGCTTTTTATAGTAAAAGTTTTCCTTTTAAATACCACTAGTTTTCACTAAAACCACAGTGCATATTATCCATTACCACTGTTAAGCCTGCAGAAAATCAAAATACAAACTTGTCTTCTTGCTGATTCTTCTTCATAGTTATTAGGCCACTTCTGCTCTCTTTGACTGAAGTCTTAAGTTCTATTATTAGGCTGATACCACGCTGAAACTTTTATAAACAGTTTCCTCTCAATGCTGACTATGATCAATCAAGAAGGCAATTAACTGTAAGCACAATTACTTCATTTAGGCCCTAATCACCTGATTGCAACAGTGCATCATGTATTTGTATAGCTAAGTGCTGTCATTTTTATCTGTAACTGGTTTCATAGATAAAACTGTAGGTGCCAAATTACAATCTAGGAGCTAAACCTTAAAAGCAAAAAAGCTAGTCTTTGCTAGAGTTAATTCAAAGACATGCTAACATTTCTGACTCTCAAACAAGGACTTGTCATAGGTGGAACTGGCTTTGCTTCCAGCCACTGGAGAGCTGCCACAGTTGGTTCTGGTCTAGTAAGAGCCTTTGGTAGTGGGGGCTTAGGCGGATGAATGGATGGTGCGGGCATTATAAGTAGAGGGGTATGGAGTCCATTGCTATGAGTGACAGACTCTTTAAGATTCCTAAATTTTATCCAGATTACAACAGGATCCAGGAAAGCTCCTAAAAGTCTAAAAATCTGACAGTTTTAAACTTATTATATGTTTAAGTAGATTAAACAATAACCAGTTCCTTTCAGTCAAGTCAATTTAGATGAGAGATTGCAGGGGGTGGGGGGGATAATTGACATTCACTGGCTACTTCGCACACACCATTTCTCAACCCTGACTTAACTGTTGAAAAGTATCTTTAGCAGATCCTTCAGGTGTGTTGCAATGCAAGTTTCACAGCACTAATACATGTTCTGAACCTTATGACAGAAAGCAAGGCAGTCCTGAGCACACACAGCAAAAAGATGCTCCTAAAGGCTGTTTCATTCTGTTCTCTCTCCCCACCCCCACAGAGGCTATCAATTAAGTGAATGGCATTTGACCCAAAGGGGGGGCTACTACGTTCCCTTCTCTACGTTCAAAATCCATACCTAACATGTCAAAAGTATGACTTAGGAAGGTCTTTTTCATAACTGCTGCCATATCAGTATGCTCTAGATCCTTTTTACTCAAATGACTTAATTCATTTTTTATCCATTTATTTCTTGGAGTTGACAATCTATTTTCTGCTAAGCGGTGAGCTATGTTTATGAACTTCATTCTACCAAAAGGTGAATCAGAACACCTCGCAAACATGCAGCTACCACTACAGATGCATGCACAGACAAATCAGCTGAAGAAAATAGAAGTTATTCCACAATTTACTCCTCGTTCCTCCTTCCAGCTCTGTGACCCAAAACCTGCACTGTCAGTATTTTTTTTCCCTAGATAATAAGCTACTCATCCAGGTTCCAATTTCTTCAAACATTATACATAAGACTAATTTTTCAGCCAAGAAACACCATTTAGCAAATTCTTAAAGAAAGAAAAGAATTTAGGTATGGATAAACCAGAGGTTAAAAGTTCTACTTAATTGCAATACATCAGATTTTACAGATATAATTTCATTTTACAGTAAATTACCTTTACCATTTTGTGGAAAAGGAGAGTTTGCTTATCAGCCTCTCCTTCGTGAGGTAGGAGAGACTACAGTCTCTGGTGCAGCCTTATTTCTCATCCCTGTTTTCAACTGCTGGCTCGGTTATTCTTAAGAGACCTTCTAAACGACCTGAGTTTGCATAGACATATGAAGAGTGGCTGATTAGTAACCACTTTGCGTGAAATGGGCTGTTGGGTTCGCACATGAGCCTCTTCTACTGAATACTTGGCAGGGGGTTAACGATCAGCAGCAGAATAAGATGAGACAACTGCAGAGAAATCAGTTTTCTAGCTAGCCTTCCTCATAAGAAAGACGAGAAATCATCCTTATCTTGTGGGAATGCCTCTTACAAACTATGTCCTTCTCTCAGCAAAGATATTATGAACGTTCCCTGCTGGCCAACTGTTTCGTTCCTTCTCTCCTATTATTTGTTTTTCGCTAGCATTTGTCTGGAAAAAACCTTAAACAGTAGACGGAAACAGTGAGTGCATTATATTCAGTGCTGGACACTATACTGGACGTAGTAGCTGTTGAGCGATATTTTAACAGCAGTGTTACTTTGAAGGTAAGTTACATCTTTGTACCGGTCTATCTTTTTCAGATTAACACTGCTGCTTTCCAAAATATAACAAGCTGCAGTAATTAAAGCTACAGGTCATTGAAGTATGATTCACAGATAAGAACAAAAAAAATCTGGCGAGATGAACAACATGCAATTAAAAAAAAACTAGGATGATACATAACAAAGTTCTTTATGGCTTAGTCATTATCTGACAGATCAAGGTATACTGGTTAAATAAGTCACTTCAGAAACAGAAAGAAAAATAATAGAAAATAGTACTACATTTGTGGCTACCCAGACATGCAAAAAGAAGTGAGAAACAATGAAAATCCAAATCAAACGAACAAATAGCTATGAAAAGCAAATGGTTCATTGCTACAGATCTCCTAAGCATGACAAGTGTTTCTGAGGCTTTGTTCACCCAGAAAACACAAAATCCTACACTTTCTTTTAGTAAGTTGTAGAATTATTTGTACGATTACAAATCCCTGCTCTTGCAGTGGACAGGGAGAGAGCAAGAGCAAGCAAGAAAGCAAGCTGTGTTTTTAAAAAAAGAGATCAGACTGAAAACATGAAACCCAAACTGGGGAAGACACTTGCCAAAGGCTGAGCTGCAGACCTCTAGGTGAGCGAGAAAGACAGCTCAGCATCCTAACTCTAGTTAGTACTTCATCCTCTCAGTCACACCACATAAAAAATGAATAATTTAGTGTCTTCAGCTATTAAAAGTGAGACATTGAAGAAGGGGACTTTTCCTTATTGAAAAGCTACTTGTAAAGGGTATATATGCAAGAGCAAACAACAAGTGAAGCTGTGAAATAGGAATACCATCTTTTTTAAGACTGTATGTTATTGCATGAGAGACATTATTCACTATTTTCTGCAAGAAAACTACTAGGCTCTGTTTGTAACTTTTGTACTTAGTGCTGCTTAACCCCACCAATATTACTCCACTTCTCCATCTCGATTTCCTTGTTTATAAATTGCACAGTACGTGCAAAAGGATGTTGCTATAAAAATCAAGAAAATGCTCAGTTGAAAATAAACATTTTTAACTTCTAAAGCCAAATATGTCCCAGGATTCTTCTTTCACCATTTGCATAAATAAGCAAAAGAAGCTGCTCTTGTTTCACATGGAAAATCTCTGGATGTTGCTTTCAGTAGAAGAGTCTAGGCAGTGCAATCACATAACAGCTGCATCTGCTGACAACGACGGATGTATCAAGGGCTGGACGAAAAAAATCTTTTCTCATTTCAATATGCTATAGTTTTCAAAAACTTTTTTCCTCAACTGATTAGAAAATCATTCCCCCTCCCTTGCACAAATCATTACAAGTTAAATGTATTTAGTAATAGCTTGTTGGACACAGCTGAAAGAAAAATCACATATGAGGCTGAACAAACTATCATTTTATGAGAAGATATGGCTTTCACTTGATGAGCTATATGCAAAGTAGTCATACGGGAATCCTCACTACACTGTTTTGGGATTAATGCTACTTCTCTGGAATTTTAAAAATTACTTTACATCTGCTTGATATCTTTTACAGTCAGTCTCCCTTAGCTGACTATGATTCACAGCTGAATATGCCAGCAGTTATTAGCCAATTACATGCAGTTCATGCTTTCTTGTATATTCTTGCTGGTGTTACTTTTTCTTGCTGCACTTCCAGTGTGACCTGCAGACCACACTAACACTCAGCTCCTGAATCACAGCCTAATTTTTCAGAAACACTGAGTTTTACAAGTCCAAAGAAAATCTTCCACTACTTGGTATTTGTCAGCCTCTTATATTACCATGAAGTTACTGCAGATGTACTTTCAACAGCTTCAACAGAGCAATATATAAAGGCTCTGATTTAAAATACCCTTTAAATACATGCTGCTAAGCAGGTATAGGATTTTTCACAGTCTTCCGCTGAGATATAAGCCTGTGATTAAATACTCCGCTAAAGAATACAACCAGGCTTATATTATCATTATCACTATTATTGTTACACACCCTTGTAAACAAGAGCTACATAGTTACCCTTGAGAGCTTTATATTAGGACAACAGAAACACCAACATATTCTTTATTATACTGTGCTCTTTCAGTTATCACAAAGTATTTGTTTATCAATACAAAGCATGATATTTTATCATTATGGTTTAATTTTACAGTAGTCATATTTTTCAAAGTATTTCTTTAAAGTAATAAAATATATTTCCCAGGCAATAAAAAAGGGTGTTATAGCACTACGCCGGTTGGGTGGTAGATGAAATCTTAATTTAATAATATATATGTAAACATAAAATTAATAAATCTGGAGTATCTAAAATGTAATTGAAGGTATTCATAAAAAAGCATGTGTTTACACAATCCTTTAAATATTAAATAAAATTACTAATATTGATCTTGGTAACATACATTTTGAAATTAACTACTTTACAGCAAAACTAGAATGCTTCTTCACAAGGGTTCTTCTATAAAATGTTTGCATTAACTCTAAAATTTCTCTATAGCGTTATGACTGATCGGTAGCATTTCCTGGAGCAATACCTGCCAGAAAACTGTGAAATTGGATATTAATACGCAAAGTTTAGAACAGCAAACACAGCCTCTAAACAATTACCAGTGATAAGAAGATTTTTAAGTCCCAAAGCTGAAGGGTGTCCAATTATCATGCAGAGTAGTTGTGTTGGGATAAGAAATTAAAAAGCAAAAATAATTTGTTTGCCTCTTATTACCATTGCTAAAAAAAAGGGGGAGGAGGGAGGTTTAAAAATGTTTAAAACATCTTCATTTGACTACTTAGCAGTACTGAAGAAAGGCTGGCAGGTCACTAAGACGTGATTTCTGTTTTCACATGTTTGGAATGACACAGTAAGACTTAATTCAACCACTGGAATGTTATTCTTTCTTTTCTTTTTTTTTTCCCTTCCTCCCCCCTTTTAGCATGAATAGTTCAGCAGCAATGTTATTGCAGCTGGTCGAGTAGTACACATCTTACTTGTGAGAGATGTGTAATGGATACATCAAGAACACTGTGAGTTAAAAAAGGACAAAAAACAGATGAAAAATGAGTTCAGTTTATCATAACTTTCTATTTGAAGCTGTAAGGACCTGAGTCTGCCACTTGACTAGATAAAATGGAAACTTTCTTCCTTCTATTCTCCATTTCTAGTTTTCTATTAATGCTACTAGTTTTCTAGTTACTGTTACTACAGCGGAATCATCTGTTATGACAATAATTTATAAATCACTGATGAATTTTTACAGATGCCAATTTATTGTATTGGCTATTTCTGTGACTGGTTGACAAAGAATATGACAATTACAGAGCCTAATTAGAAGCTTGGTTTCAATGTATGACACTTTACACCTTTAACTTCAAACACATATACAAATCCAGGTTTTGGTGTCTCTTCTGTCAGCTGAGGTGATGGCCATTTTATCTATATGACATAATCTCTGCCTCTCAGCACCGGTCCTCACCCCAGCCTGCTTGTTCTTGCAGGCATATAACACTATCCTTAGTTTTCTTGTCCCTGGAGTCCCAAATTCTAACCCAAGAGCTAGTCACATCCTAAATGAAACCAGGAACTTCTAACTGATCTAAACCCGAGCCACTTACCCTTTTTCTTAACTGCAGAACACTTGTATGACTTAGCAATAAGCTTTCATCTTTGGCCCTAACAGTAAAAATCCTTCACCCCCAGGCAAGCCCAGAAAACCAGAATTTACCATAACCCTTCGCTGTTAACAATATTCTCGCTCACTGAAAACCAATAAACTTTTCTGAGCCATGAGATTACCTGAGATTTACTCTAAATCTAATCCTAGCCTGCTCTGAAACTACTCATAAACTCTTCTTCCCCACTGGCATTTCACCCCAACAAGACTTCTGGAATCTCAAACAAAAATTTTGAATTTTTATAATCAAAATATATTCAGCATCTGCAATATCTTACAGCTCTGACACTAGCCCAACACCTAAATCAACTTAAGGTACCCTACAAAAGAGTAAGTGTAAATCATAAGCTAACAGCATCGGCTCCTCCCTCCACCTCCAAAACTTTCTGGTCAGTCCTTGACAATAACATTAGATGCATACCTGAGGCTTACACTGGACTTCAACTAAGCCTCAGGACATATGCCTCTCTGCTCCAAATCCTAACCCTAGGTTCACACCAAGGCAATAGATTCCAGCCACAAGGCATTACTCCAGGCTTGTGGACCCTGCAGGAGGGAGTAATAAAACTTTTGCCTTGTAATTCAAAGCCCTAATCCCAGAGACCCCTATTGGTCACCAGAACTAGTCAAGAACCACTAGTGATGTCAGCACCAGTTTTGATCCTAGCCCCAAGGTCTGTCACCATTACCCTAGTCTTTCCATCCCAAACCCTAGCACCTCTGCAAATATAAAAGAAGCCTTCCCCCCACATCACAAGGTGACAAGGGTCTATTCATGTCTAATGTAACCAGCTGTAAACCCAGCTGGCACACACTACAAGCATAAACCCTAAAATGAATCTGAAGAATACCTAAGTTTTATTTAACCTTAGGGATCTTTATGGAACCGTGAACTGTATGTAACCCATCAGTATCATCACAGAACTTCATTTTATTTCTGTCCTAAAATGTAGGCCAGAACAAGGATTATCTGATCTTCCCTTTCAAGCGATTCCATACAGTATTCTTAGGACTAGGCTTTGATCTAAGGCTCAGGAAAGAAACAACAGAAGATCCTGATTTATTACTTGATCTTGCAAGGCTGCAGGACTAACATGGACTGTGTGGCAGCAGTAAAAAATATGTTATTGTTATTACTCAGAAGGCTGAGCAATGCTTATGGCTAGAGTTTGATACAGGTTTGAATTCACTATGGAGGACTGACATTTATTGCTGTATCTCAAAAGGCAGGCAGAACTAGAATGAATACAGGTGCGAGGTGGGCCATCCAGTTCACGCTTAGCTTCAAGCAGACATACATCCACTAGACTGTGCTTAGATCAAGAATTAAAGGTAATTTGGGAAACAGAGGTTGAGGATCTCAATTTACCGCATGCTTCAATGCTTGTAAGTCTTCTGAAATCCAGGAATAAACTTGGCTGCTTGAACACTGCCTTCTCAAATACCAGTCCCTATTTTATCGTTAACTCTAAACGTACCCTAAAAATAAATTTTATGTTTCTTACCCTCTCCATAAGCCTTTCATTCCCACCTAAACCATCTTCTTCACATTAAATCCTGCAAGATCCAGAAACAAATGTATCTATTGTCACTCTGTATTCTCCAACCCTAATCTTTAACACATCCCTAACCTTAATCTTAACATCATAGCAAAGCGATATTGCACATCCTGGAGTCAAGCACAATCCAATTATCCTACCATATATCAAGTCTCATAACCCTGAGGACTTCGTGTGATTCAGAAAAAAACTGAGCTCTTCAGCCAGTTCCCCATCTTGCTATTTTTATACGTTTTAGAATTAATTTTTCTTTTGTGGTGTTTGTGCATGTGTGCATAAATCTTGATAGGTCTAGCTAAAAAAACATACCATTTCTATAACAGACATAAGTGTAGATAAAGCTGGAATAGTTCAACTTTTAGCAAAATGATAGCATGTGTTTTCTACTGGCATATTTAAAGCAATTAGTAGCGTAGAGCATTAATTTGCTAGCTTGAAGTGTTTGTATCTGAGGTAATGAGGATATCTGAACTTCAAATGTTCTGATAAGACATTCATGGAGTCACTCAGTGTTAAAGTTAGGTTTTTAAGATGCTTCCAGGATGAAGTTCTTATAATGATGCATATGGCTTTATGCTGCTATTAATATCCACATAATTTGAATGTAGTGCTAACTAACAGAATAAGGTTTTCTAAGTATATATTATCAGATAAATGAGCACATAATTGGAATATATTAAGGGAGGAAAATGTACATTCAAGAAAGCTGGTTTGAAAGGTCTTTTCTGAAAATGAAATATCTTTTAATCTTATTCATCAAAAGCCAAAGGACTGGTGAGCATATGAAATGACATTGTTTGAATATGTCTTTGATTCAACTCGCAGACCATGAAGTTTTATCTAGGTTATTTTTACAGTGAAAACATTCAACATTATAACAAATCTAATTTTTTCATGTGCCTTTTCCAGATTTTAACCCTATCATGAAACAGTTAATCTTTTTTTGGCATTGCAGTCAATAGATAGCCGATATTTAGTCAACTGGCATTTATGTTTTCCTTTGCTTTGTTTTAACAGAATGATACAAAAGATATTTCAAATGTCCACATGCTCTCTGTAACCTGGTTGAAACCTTAAAATTATCTCTTTAAACTCATTATGCAGAACAAGAATCCACTAGTAGTTCAGTTCTGCACAACAGTATACTCATCTGCTGGCTGACTTACACATTATCATGTGCTCTTACTGTCTGGCTAGTCAAAGAACATTGTTACTACCTGGTCTTCAAACAGCTACTCCTATTTAGGTAGGAATGAGAATAATTCAGGCAGGAATAAGGATATTCATCATTAGTTATTTTTTTACTGTCTTAAATTCCAGTTTACCCAGGCAGAAAATACACAGGACAGCACTTTATAGACTGAGGATATGACTGAAGAACGCAAGTTGACAATGAAGGAGGCAGAAAGGGCTGCTCCAGCTTTCAGCAAAGGAACCAAAGTCTCCACCAGCACCACACAGCACAGCGGAAGGAATTCGTGTTGGTTGGAGTCAGCCTTATGTGCCTTTTGTGTATGGTGTGATTTGCTCATTCCCTTCTCTTTGTGTAGTGTATTTGGCGGGGCAGAGGGAAGACAGACACGGGGAAGGGAATATAAGCTTGCTGATTTTCTTTTTGAAAAATAAAGCTCTAAAGCTGATTAAGACAGTTCATATAATGCTCCAAAATCCTAGTAGTAATTAGGTGGGGAAAGTCTCAGACTGTGGTAGCCAGTTCCTCAGTGACCTTCTGACCTCAGTGTTCCTCATCCTTGACTCACAGTAGTTATCCATTTTATCCTGCCTCACACTCGTACAAACTCATCCTACTCCCCACTGCAGAAACTACTCAATGCATACAATAATGGATTCCAGCATGACGGCACAAACACGCAATTACTATTAACTGCTACTCATAGTCAGTTATCACCAATTCATGCAATAGTACAGAACTTGCATTCAGATTCACAGAAGTATCTTCACAGATAGTAATTACATTGAATGCATTTCTGGAACCAATTACATGGGAAAAAATGAAATATGGAATTAAAATATTACAAAATCAGCAGCTGAAGATCTAGCATATACCAGACTATGTTCACTGAACAGTCATGTCAACCAAAGCTCTAGCTCAGCAGTTTCTAATAGCATTTTGACTTTTTAAAAATAAGATCACGGTCAGAGTTGTTTGAAATGACACCAAAAACCCCCTTGTTCTTTTAATGTCAAAATTCTTTTAACTAACTTAAATTGAAAAAATATCAAAAGTTTGAAGTCTCAAGAAAACAAGTACTTTTGATTGATACTTACAACTCTATGAATACCAAAAAAAGGGTATCAGCAAGTCTGCCACCATACTTATTAATTCAGAAATAAAAAAGACACCACAAAAAATACACATTCTTAAAGATAAAAGCCACACACAACATAAAAAAAAATTTCCTCTTTATCTTTGTTTCTTCTTTCATTCCAACTTTTTTTACTCCCTGTCTGAACATATTAGCCTTTTGCCAAGGACAGACACCATCTGAACAGATATCATTGGAAAAAAAACCCACAGGTTTTATGTCTTCTACAAGTTATATCCATCTAACTGCTTAGCATGACTACTGTGGATAAGGACAGTCCTTTCTTTTTCTTAACAAGACATAAGGAAGTCACCTCTGCAACATTATTTCCTTCCTGCTGGCCTGAAATACTGAAAATGAAATAGCATGCTTCCTGTATTTTATAGCAAATTATGTAAATACCGTTCCCAACTCTCCTGTTTTATATAACATACAGGTTGTTCACATGCAAATGCGAAAGTGTCACAGTCACCATTTTTCAATTCATTGCAGTTTAGTATTTTTTCACTCTTAAACTCAAGAATGAAAAACCATGTTTTAGAAAATAAACAGAAATATAGATTTGGGTATAACAGAATCAATTTTTATCGACAAGCTAAAAAGGCAAGATTTTTTAAAAGATACATTTAAAACCATTACAATAGACATCTTTAAAATGAGTAATCATTTTAACTTAAGAAAGCAAAATGTCTAAGCTGACTATACAAAATATAACTTTCTGTGTTTTTAAAACAATGTCTGACAAGATATGTCTTTGGGATGGCCAAATCTTCACTCTTTTGCCCAGCTGTTTTAAAGGGGAGCTACTCAAAAATACATTTGGATTACAGATTAAATTCCACTTCAATTTACTTTAAAATATGTCTAAACAATGCATTGCAAGCCTGGGTAGGTAGCCAAGCCAGCCCCAAATACAGGGCTACGGCAAGTGTACACCACAACTGTGACAGCACAGCATTCTCAGCAGGGTGAATTCAGTTAAGCAAAGCACTGCTCCTGTACTCCTAATCTGCCTGGGATACCTCTGAGCCACACTACACTGTGGTGTGCAGAAAATGCTCCAGGTACTTAAGTGGCTTTCAGAAAGATTTAGATACTGATGATTAGGGGCCTAGATGACTTTTGAAACTGTAACTCAAAATTTGTTAAAGCACTAAGGTATGTCAAGTGTTTTTAAAACAAGAGCAGACTCTCAGCAAGTCATTAGATGCACGTAAGACAAAGCTTTTTCCCTATCCTGCAAACCCCTTTCAGACTTCCTTTGCCATTCTTGGAGTACCTGGTTTATTATTTTCACACAGTATACTACTTGTCATTAATCAATGGTAGTATTTTGAAACCTCACAAGCCTAACTGGAAAGCGATTCACGGTTCTTTTGCATCTCACATTTGGTAAACTTTGCATTCATTACTCTCTCAAACTTGGAATAATCTGCAGATTCGCTGCTTCGTGTTTGGATTCCAATGCCTGAACCATTTCTATAGGTTAGAAATAGGGCTAACAAGTAACTCCCATGAGAAAACAATTCCCTCAGCACTTCAACATACCGAATGAGTCCATTCTCAAGGATTCTTTTCCTACTATTTTAAAATCCAATTCTTTATCTGTCTTTAAAATCTGCACTCTGGCTTTCAAAAAACTACACTGTGTGCAGAAACCTGCCATGTGGAACACAGCTTTATATAAACCCTAATGGTGTATATGTCACACTGGCTATTCTAATTTAAGGTCTCTGCTTCCCTTACTTGCATGTAGTTCTGTACAAGACAACAAGGAGTAATATGAAGTAAACCTGTTTTTCTCTGCAGTCTTGAAAAACAATGAAACGGATTCTGTTATACAATGAACGTCAAAAAAGGACTGCAGCAAGTACATGTATAACAGAATATTCTGTGAAGAAAACCCTCTGCAAATGAGATGTATGACACAGAGCAAGTCAACAGCATATCGGAATTGAATATCACTACAGGATGATATAATTACTGCTATAAAATATCACTGTGCAGCAGAGAAGGAAGCAAGTGCTGAGACTTTTCAATGAGCGACGTGTTTCATGATGAGGCACTAATAGCTGTTCAAACAAGAGGCTTTCATTGCATCATAAAATCTGTCATTTTTTTGGAACAAAATTCTCTGACTTCTTAAAGAGATGTTTTAGAATGAGTTGTAGGAAGGACAGTAAGAAAGTGACATCTGTGTAGATACATGCTTTAAATACCACAAGGGATAGACTCAACAGCATAAAGCAGTCACATAGGGCAATAACAAGAGATCAAACAAACCACTTCTACGCTGCATCATATGCCCATATTTACTGTAGGATGTTTCTCAAATTCACCTTTATTCAAGCTCTCAACTTGATAATTCAGGGATTTACCTCTCCATTGCTTCTAAAAAAAGTGTAAAGGGCCATGAATTCAGTCCTTAATACAGCAGGCTTTGGAGAGTATCCAACACAGAATACTGCAAGTTGCTTCTTGACTGAACAAGCTACTGTGAGGTGTCCAGCCCAAAGTGACGTGCAAAGCCTCCTTAGGGGTAGCATGCATACAGTGTGCACAGCATCATCCTTATACTGGAGGACTAATGAAGACTGAATGAGTAGGAAAGAGAAAAAGATGATGATGGCACTCTAGTGCAAGCACAGATAGAGTTACTCCAACCAGTACTAACTGCTCTTGTTGTATCTATGAAGGACTGGACTGCTTTAAGCCCCCATCCCATTCAAAGTAATGAGGGTCAGGTAGCCTTTGCTGATTCTCTGTTCTCCAAGGTCTGGTGGCATTCATAATATACTACTACCACCGAACTTGGATGTGATGACCCAGCAGTGTTTCTCTGAAGCTATCCTAAAAAAAAAAATAAAATGCTTTCTATTGCAACAACTTAGCGTGTCGTGCAAAGCTGCCTTCAGGCGAGTCCTGAGGACCACTGGGAAGTTTGTAGCAGGATACAATAATCATCTTTTTAAGTTATTTTGAATGTTGATACTCAATATATGATTTAAACATGATAACCACAGAACGCATGATATCAACTGCTGACCATTATTAGTGTATGTTAAATGAGATGCTTAAAATGGAAGTAATAACTGTATTTAGAGACAATTTCCTGAACCAATAGTTTCAGTTCCAGCAAACACAGAACGGCGATGTTTGCAGGCACATTGGTAGACTGTGAAATTTAGCTAAAGGAACAGCTAAATGCCATATGATACTACTGTTCAATGCCATCCATACATTTCACAGTCTGCATAAACTTGTTTGGTTTCTTTTAATAGTCTTACAACTCTCCAACTAGCTGTTAACTACTAATGCTTCCCATTGTTTTTCCAAGTCAGCAGCTCACAAGAGAACGGCTGTATTTACCTTCCTTTGTTCTTTTTAATCTGTTTTGATTACAGAGTAAGTGCCTAACATTTCACTCCCGTTTCTTTCTTCACAATTACTAACAAGCTCCGAGCTTTAAAAGCATGACTACATCATTAATCCAGTATCCTAATAATGTCAGAATGGAGCTACCATTTAAAATCGTGCTCTTATACCTCCTTCTGTCCTAAAAAACTCACATGGTATGGTTATTCCTGTAACGTAAAAATTGCTTCATAGGGGAAAATACTATGAAGTCAGTTCCAACACTACAATGTACAAAAACATCCTCAGGGCACAAGTGACTGGCAAAGAGGATCAGGTGGCACAAAAGGACAACATGTCTTTTGTAGTGGCAATATTTTCTGTGTGGGCATCGAGGCTTAGATCTCCTGAGGAACATGAACGCCATGCTGTAGTGATTCTCAAACGACACAGCAGATGCACACAGATGTACAAATTTCTCATAACAAAATATATGTCAAAGACAAAGAATTCAAATAATCAGGCAGTTTCAGTTCACCGCAGATTTTACTGAGCAAAGGACCAAAAGTCAGCTACGCTATCATCAGTACAACTCCCGCTAGGATCTGCAGAGAAAAAAGGATGCCAGCATCCGAGTTCTACCATGGAACAGAAGAATCATGCTCTGTGTGTATTCACGGTTATTCACCTCCCTGCTGATGTACACGGGGAAAAAAACTAGAAAGATTAATTGAATCCTTTTCTGGAATATAACCATATTCATAATCAGGTATTCACATGAAAATTATTGCAAATATCAATTGGACTTGAGAGGAAATAGAAATGGGTAAGGTTTAGGCTCAAATTTTACCAACAGGCAAAGTATAACTGATGTAGTACCAGTAAGAAATTTGAGACGGGCAACGTAAGAACCTGAGAGTACTCTTTGACATTTAACAAACCAAATGAATGCTTTTGTTGTCACAGACAAGGCACACATGCACACAAATTTCCAGACAGAGGTGACATGGACAGGTAGGAGCCTAGGCACAGCTACAGCCAAACAGCCTCTCCTCACTTGCCTGTGTTCCTGTAGAAGGGCTGGCCGTACTCTTAATCCTTGGGCTGTGCAAGGACAGAGCCACATTCCAAGGCTCTGGACAAGCTAGTGACTCAACTTTTGTTCTTATCAAACAATACAGACAAGTAATTGGTGATAAAACCTGCATTACGTCTAGAGTGGAAAACAAAAAACTACCTTCTCTCTAAATACATCCTACATATGGGAAAATTGGAATCAAGTCCTACTTTCAAAATTAAAACAGGCAAGCATAATTGTACAAATGCTTTTGCAAGGTGTTGTGAAACAACCACACCATGCAACACCTTTTTTTAGCATCGCAGCTAATTTTGCTAGTGTAGAACTCTTCAGCCCTATTTCGAATTTCAACGAGATCTCAAAGTTCAAGACAGCTCAGAAAAATTCTAATTTCAAAAGTAAAATATGTCTTAAAAGCAAAAAGACCAGACGAAACTATAATTACTGTATATGCTGAGTGTAGCAGCACTGAAGTCTGCATTTTATTGCTTTGACTATGATCAAGTGCATGTAATCAATGCAAATTATTACAAAAGAGTTAGGAGATAATTTTGAAAATATGTCAAAAATGCAAAAATTTGAAAGTTAGATGAAGTTGAGATGGCTGTATTGATTTTGAAAAGCTTTATAAATTACACAGAAATATCACCCTGTTTCAAAGTAGATCTCAAATATTTTTAAGCAAGCTCTAATATTATACACCGTTCCCAGTGCCGCACTTCCAGCTGTGAGTGGACTTATTCTTAACCCTTAACCTGCCTGTATAATTGCTTGTTTTTGGAAGTGGGAATGAGGTCCTGTGTTACTTATGCCAGCCAACTTGCTTCATGACCATGGTCTTTTGGAAGCATTCTAGACCAGTTTATAAAGAAATATAAGCACAGCCTCGGAAGCCAGTTATCACCCAATACTGTTATTTTATTTCTAATACATACTGACTTTGGAAAGAAGGTATTCTGCTAAACCTAGGTTATGACTACCACAGCAATAGCCACCCAGTCTAAGACCTAACCAGTGTGTTACTGTACTTTGTTTTTCAAAGGTTCATGCCAACATTTTATTTTTGTTTCTGTCTACATGAACAAATTCTCTGCATCAGGCTCAAATCTCATGCAAGAACATCAGTTTCATTCAGGTTCACACACACTAAGCATTAGTAAGTCTTGCAACAGATCAAATCTACATTTTGAATTTTCAGTGAGAAGATCCAAAGAGAGCCAAATATCATGTCTAGCTTTCAAATGAAGCATTTAATAAACTCTAGTTCCCATATTTATGCCCATGTTAAAGATATATGATAGTCACAGGAATTTTGAATCAATAGAATCAGAAATTGAATAAATCAGAGAATTTCCAAGTGAAACACAAGTATATCCACGTATAGATGTAATCTTACCAACATCCTTGTTTCTTTTGGCTATTACTGTAATATACTCCATGGGTACTGACATAGGCTGAAGAATGTCATTTTCCGTACTCTGATGTTCCCACCCTGAGCCTTCAACCTTTCACAGGAATCAGGGAGGCTCACTTCAAAGCACTCTAAATCTTCCACAACTCACCTAACGAGTGGAGAACTGTAGCAAGTCAAAAGTCATAAATACATTAAACACAGAAACATACAAAAGTGCAATTATCCTCACAAGAAAAATGGCCATCTCGGATTAACTGTAAGACAAAATGTATCTGACCTCGTTCCCAACTGTCCATGTCAGATCATTCAGAAATCAATCATACTTTATTTTTAAATAGATTGGCAATAGAAATTTTAGGAAACAATTCTTCAGTCTTCTCTGAAATAAACCTATTTCAGCAGTGATAACGTCAAACAAAACCTTGTGACTCTAGTATATTTATACAAAAACCTGCTATTTTGCCTTGTGACTAGGTGCTAATAAAGTATATGGGAAAACTCAAAAGGTGTGCAGTAGGACAAGCAGTATAAATTTGAAGACTAAATCATCAGACTAAACTCTCTGGCAGGAGGGCATTTTCTTTCATTTGACAATAGATATACATATTTATGGTGATCTAAACACAGTAACACATAATTAAAAGAGTGAAATAGGATGAATGACACTGAGGCTGCTGGTATTTGCAAGGAGTGAAACATGTTAGTTACTATATATGACTATGGCTGGCAATTTGGATAACACTGAGCCTCCTGGCTTCTGCAAGAAAATTTTCTCAAAGCAAAAGAGTTCGAGCTTTCTTCACCCTCACACCTTTTGAGTTATACTAGACGAGGAACAATATTGTAAAGAATAGTTGTCATTTTCCATGTCACCTTCAATGATTATCTGTGTCTTCCAAGAATTTTCCTAACCTGTAGGATTTATTGGATCATCAATTTTAGCTTATTTTCAAGTACCTTTAAATTGCATGACTGAGAATCAAGAATCGAGGTCCAGAAGATCAGTAGTATAATAATTATTTGACGATTACATTGGCTCAGAGAATAGATTTGATCTGTTAGAAACATTTAAAATACACTGAAGCTATATAGGGAGAATTAACATAATTTTTCAAAAAGGTAAATATATTTCTAACATATTATTTCAAATCTGAATGTTCAAATATTAAATTCATTTTTAGTAAACAATCAGATTAGAGTGTGATTATTATTAAAAGGAATTAAATAATGATTATTAAAAACATTACAGCTAATTAGAAAAGACAAGAAATGTAAAGATGAACTCACCTTCAAAAGAATAATATTTTTCCTATGCATTTAAACTATGTCTTTTTTTCTATTAACGAGGTGCATAATAATGACTCTGGCCATTTGAAAAGCTAAAAGTCTGTAATTGAACAATTATTAGTGTCACACTGCCTAAGGGCACTATTTGTCAAGAGATTTATAGGATGGGCAATTATATCCACTCAGCCTTGAAGGATAGATAATATTATCTTCTGATGGAAACAAATTATCCTTTATACTTAATTTAAAAAAAAAAAAAATTTAGAAGTTAAGCTTCTCCATTCTATTATTTAGGCCTTCTGTAGTAGAGTCTTTCAGAATACCTTTTTTTCCTCACTATAAAGCATTGCAAATTTCCCTAGGGTACAGTATGGAAAAATTGCCAGTGCCAATTCATTACATAAATTACCCTACCAAAGGAAAAAATAAGGGTGTTTCTTTCATTTGTGTCTTTGGCCTATTATGTTTGCTTTAACTTTCTTCATGTACACAATTGCATACATAATCCTTATTGAAAGACAGAAGCGGCTTAATGAACACAAAAAAGTTCTTCAAACCTCTGCACGTTTTATTTACAAACTCATTTAGTCTTTAAATGAGTCTTTAACACAATGTCATGCTAAAAAAAAAAAA
>Ga0181612_139331_pt1 | contig 23005 bp, 13 predicted proteins | sample HoacroProtozoa21_FD_119630 | JGI IMG/M metagenome (GOLD analysis project Ga0181612, IMG submission 119630) | Hoatzin crop microbial communities from Cojedes, Venezuel. Combined Assembly of Gp0051906, Gp0051904, Gp0051908
CAGGTATTATGACACTTTGAGGGTTGCAGCACAAATTAGGCAAATGAGGAGGTCAGTGGGCAAGGACTGTTTTGACAACAAAGAAACTGAAAGGTCATAGGCTATTCCACCTGACATAAAGACTATGCTCTTTGAAAATTCATCTAAAAATGCAGCTCCATGTTTACTGGATGTTAAAGTACCACCCAGAAAAAAGTTCGCAGCTTCAGCAAACTAACACATGCTTTCCACGAGTAGGCCAAGTACGTTCTTTTGCACAGATCACTGTAAATATAGAAAGATCTACAGAAAAGTTATGGCTTCACTTAAACGGAAGCTGTATGAAATTGGTTTCATCCTGGCTAATTTTTTTGCTGCCAACAGGATTTTAAATAGCATAAGTGAAATTTAATACGGATCAGGTTCACTTTTCTCCCACTACAATTTGGGAAGCTCAGAACGGCTGTGACAGAGGCTGTTTGAAAACTTGGGAAAATACCAGTACGTCTATTCCAACTCACTCGATATCCAGCAGGTTAATTTTACAGCTGCAAAAAAAAATCCATTTATATACTTACTTACCTGCATTTACTTACTTACTTACATTTATTTACTTACTTACTTACATGCACAAAACCGATAGCGCTCAGCCAGGAAAGAGTTTGACTAAGTATTAGCAAGTAGATTTTTCAAGACCAGCTTCCTGTAGCATCTTCAAATTTAAGGAAAACTAACATTATTAAGGAAACTTCAAGTCATTAAAAACCACTGGTCCCATACCTCTTTTCTCTTCTTCGCAGCAGTGTAAAGGAGATTCTGTGCTGCTGTTGTAGTGGATGCATAATCCTCAAATACATCTAACAAATAAAAAAAAAAAAAAAGAGAAATATCTCCTTTTCTGAATATGACACAATAATAAAATTTTTATAAACCATCTTGTTAGTGGGATATCACAAAATTAAGACAAATGTGTAACTTCAAAACTATTGGTATGGTTGTCTTCACGGTTAAAACGGCAGACCTAAGTTTATGTCGCCTATGAAAACATTTACTTCTTGCCTTCCAAATCTACTGACCACTCATCATTCCCTATATTAAGAATGCATTATTTCTTCAGTAATTCTTTTCAGATCATGTATTTAAGGGAAGAAAAATCATGGCTTTTTTAAATTAAAACCACTGTAGGAAGAACAACAATACATTCCATTACCATCTGTATACCACGTGTACACAATCTTGGTTTGTTTTTATTAAAACCTCATGGGAAACTTTTTGTACGTAAAAATTACTTGGATCTGGGCTAGTTTTACATATGCTGAAAGTTCAAGCTTTTAGCTTCATTCATTACAAGTAAACTTCCTTTAACGATATTGAAAATATAATTTATATCTTGAAAAAGAAAAAATCTGTGCTGCCAAACATGTTCTAATCCAACATCCCTACACGAATTGTATTAAATAAAAAGATCCAAAAGAAGTAATCTTAAAATGTGGTTAAAGTTAACACACTAACTTTTCCTGAGAACTTGAAGATAAAACATGATTAGGAAATACTACCAAGCCACTGGAATTCTTATTCCAAACCTGAAGGTGTCTCACTAAACTGTAATTTAATGTACTTCTATGCTTGGGTTTTTTTCCTACCTTCCACAATACAACTTAAGTCTGTATTTAACTGTCTCAGCTACATACAAAAATAGGATTCACTACTTACAGAGAAAGAACTGAATTCATACACCAAAAATCAGCAACATATTTGTACCCCAATGATCAACACTATAACATAATCAATATTCTGCATAACAACTCTCCAAGTTTTTTAAATTATACTACGAACGTTTAAATTCTGTTTTCAAACATGCTAATCACAAATCAGCTAACTAAAAATTCCCAAATGCTACATATCTCTGTGGTGCCTGGATTACCGGAGTTTTCCAGCTAAATTTGCTAAGTACCCTTCCCTTTTTAAATGACATAACTCTTTTAATAAAAGTAATTATTCATAATATGGTCCTATGTGATATTTCCATAATTGTGCACTGCGTTTTTTGAAAGAATTCATGTATCTAATTAGCTTACAATTTCATAATAATAATTGGCAAAAAACGCTGAAGACATTAACAAGTTTCAATAGGGAAAGCGCAAGTCAGGCCTCTTCTGGTCAAATCGAGAGCTGCAAGAACTTGCAGACAGCTGGCACATCTGCAATTCAGAATTCTGAAACTGGCATCAAAAAGCAAGCAAGCCAGTCTATTTGGGCTGCACTGAGCACATGTGAAATAGAAAAAAAACCTTAAGAGAATCATTTAGTTTAAAACTACCAGCCAAACGGCCACAACTCACTTATCTGCCGCCTTCTTTTAACTACAGATTGGTCTGATTTAAGAAACAAATTTTCTTCTTCCTATTGTTTCAGGACACTGGTGAAGGCAAAGACATTACAGTGGCCATGCGGTTAGCTGGGACTATAGTGTATGGTTATGATGAAAATAGAAAATAAATGCTGAACACAAACATTTACCGAATTTCATGCGGATATATTCATAGGGATCCTCTTGCCAGAGCTCTTCATCCTCATCTTTGTAGCACATTAGAGAGAAAACCACTTCTTCTGTTATACTCTAATATTAGAGAAGTCAAATACACGTAAGTACACATAAAATCAAATTCTAGTATACCTTCCCTCTACTACGCACTAATTTACTAAACCTACTTTTCTGAAGAGTAAAATTCTTTTAACCAGTGCTCTTTTATTTCGAATAATAGAAAAAAATGTACAACATACGTACTTTCCTTTTGCAAAAGTCCCAGACAGCAGTAATTATATGATCTAATTTTATAACCATACAGTAGCACGCACAAAGTATACTTCAGGACATAGAACATCGCATTCTCCAGAAAGATTTCACCAATGCAACAATTAACCTGAGAATGGATTTCAGAGTCCTCACTCTTAATACTCATGGGATTAAGTAACTACAACAGGGCAGCTTATGACAAGAAAAAATAAAAGCGTGAAAATCACTTTTCACGTGTTCTTAGTTTACTTACAAAACGTGTCCTTAAAACAGAGTTCAGCTCCTCTTAGTTCGTGTTCTCTTTGCCCACTATCTTTACACTACAATCAACTATGAATTTCCAAATCTATAGAGAATTTTGTACACTAGCAACTAATAAAAGCCATAACACCATGACTTTCTGGCAGACTTCCAAAATAAAAATAAAGAACTTACAGAACTGGACCTTTAATTGAGTTAATCATATCTGCAATAAAAGGGAGTCATAACACTGAAAAAAACCCAACTACATTCGTGTAGAAATGCTGGGTTTTGCCCAGATTGATTGCTGCGTGAAAGATTCATGAAACCTCCTTTAAAATTGCAAAACTGGTGGGGGTTTGGGGTTTTTTTTAATCACCCTGATGACATGCAGTGTTTATGACTGTGTTTTATGCACTGACCTGCATATGCGGCTTCATTTGCTTCCATGTTACAGAGTGAATAACCCCTTGGTTCAGATAATTTAACGTTTGCTGAAGAACACGTGGCGCAACATAGTCTTTTTGTCTGTATTGGTCTAAGATTCTTAAGAGAACCTAAAGAAACGACAAATTAATATTTTTAAATGAAGACTGAAAGTTCTCTCTCGTGCATAGACTTACAGTGCACCTCTTCAGTGAATGCACGTGGACAGATTAATTAGTTTTACTGCAAAGGTTCTAGGGTTAGTAATCACTGTAATGCCTTTTATCCAAAAATCAGAAATCATTTAAATACTAAGGATCTAATCCTGCAAACATATGTGTACCTTTACTACTAGCCCCACCATGTGATCACTTGTGACTGTAAATCAAAGATATACTTCAATATTCACAGGCTCATAGTTTACACAGGCCTCAGCAAAATTTGAAGTAGAGAAGGAAAAGGCACAGTGAGATTTTCAAACTAGTTGGCTTCTAAATCCGTTAGTGGTGTCTATGTTCATTTTTTAAGGACAGGCCCCTAAAGAGCACTCTTGAAGAACAGTGATAAGAATAGAAATACTAAACTAGAAAATAAAAATAGGTTAGCACCTAAATCTGTGAATCAGAGAAGATGCAAACCCCTTAACTTCAATTAGCTGTTGTAATCACCGGACGGTATCACCTAGGATGCTATCACAAACTCAATATCACACAATGCTTCCTTAATATACAGGCTTGATCTACTGAGAAAAACCTACAGTGCCAAGCCACTAATCGCACTAATGGCAGATGAACTATTGTCAATAAGTGTAAAGAATTGGCATGTATATGAATAACAAAAAAAATCAAGGGCAATGCTTAACAAAACATTGAGTAATACATTCAGAAGGACAATTCTGCTTCACAATACTATAATAAATCTGATTTTGAACATAACTCCTTCCTTAGGAGTACTAAGTCTGATCTTAAGTCTTCTATATGATATGCTCCTTGGGCAAAAATTGTCTATATCATGTAGACTCCAGCACAATGTCAGCACTTAACAACTGGTAAGTAAGTAATGAAGTAATATAATATTCACAATAGAATTCTTATTAACTCTGCAAGGAAACATGACAAATCAGCATTTAAGAGACAGAAATGGAAGAAATGTGCAGCTTGTCCAGTCCATTTATTTTGAAAGCTAAACCGCTCCCTCTACTACGCAGTCTAATCTCTTAGCAGACAAACTTTAAGTATTTCACATGACAACTGCCCACAGGAGTCTATGTTTCTACTCAGAAGTCAAACATTGCAAGGAGTTCAGAATAGATATCAGACCGCTCCCCTTTTCATGCTCACAGCCTCACCACAACCATTCCTCTCTTTAGCCCTTAACACTTACATATCTACACAGAATTAACACGCTGATGGATAAATTACTCTGTTGTTAAACTGGATGAAGAAAAGTAATTTTGTTTGGCAGAAAATCCTGGTATTTTTACATCTATTTTAAATTTTACTTGAAGTGGCAACAACAGCCTGGCACCCTGCATCAAACACAAGTGGAAATCTAAACTCTAAGCAGCCTGCAGATGTTGTGTCAGGGATATTTCACCTGGCAGCACGCTGAGGAGCCACATATTCTGGAAATACACATTATCCAAACACCTGTCACTTGAAAAACAGCATTCCCAGGTGTTTTCAAGGTTCACAGGCCAAAGGGAATGAAGAGCCCAGAATCATGAGCAGGAAAGCGCACTGCGTTCTCCTGGCTTCTTAGGAGCCCGTTTGGAACACGTATGCCAAAGGCCTGGACACTTGGCATAGAGCTTCAGCTCAGCCAGAAGCCTGGGAACTACCACTCCTAGTCATATGGCAGGCTAAATGAGAAACAGGAGGAGCCGTGCCAAAGAACATCGGAGTGTGGAAGCCACAACCCTCAGGGCATCCAGGCACCCAGTTGCTATAGCCATTCCACCAGACCAGGGAGATGCTGGAAGGCTGGCAGCCTGCTTTCCCAGGGACCCACCGTGGAGCTTGCAGAAGAACACACCAAGCTCTGCCAGGAATCGCCTCTCTTCTGTGCAACTTTATCAAAAGTGAATTGTCCCCACAACACTGCGTTAATCACAATCATTACCATTCCCCAACAAAAATAATTTCCTTGCAAATGATGAATTTATGCTGTATTTCATAAGGTATGTTTTTCAGGTATAAAATAACTTTTATTAGTTTTCTCCAGACACCCTCTAATCTGTTTGTATCTTTCTGAAATAAAACAGTGTCACTGGATTACTGTGCCTAAGCTGTTTGCAGCAAAAGCACCTACTAAAGACTGGCCTGAAAATACACCTTTCTACGATGTGAGGCCTCTGCATCATTAATTTTTTCTCTCAGCTATATCTAGCATATTCATACATGATAACACCGTTTTATCAGCACTTGCCTCTTCTGAGAATTTTCCTGCAGGGTTTTTTTGAATTGCTGAAAATTTGTGTTATTATACCTTAGTTGCATATGGCACCGAGTTCTAAAGAACTTCTCGATGACTATACAGAAAATCTGCCTGACTCTGCTCAGTTTTGTTTCATGAACTTCAATATAAGCACATTGTTGAATAGCCCAAATTATCTAATTCAGAAACAATTTACCTGTACCTACCTGTTGTATGCCCACAGCATACGTTTTTAAAAAAAACTCTGAGAATTCAAAATATTCTTTAGTTACGTTTCCAGGACTTCCATACCTTTGAAAAGAAGAGGACACAGATATTCACACTGCGAGAAGCCTACTACGCCAGGAAAACAGACTATTTAAAAAAAAAACAACAACAGACTGAGTAGCCTCCCATCCACAAGGAATCTTTTCCACAGATTCCTCCTAAGTCTTTATTTCCAAAATAACACCCTGCTTCCCTTTTCTTTTCTTAGATTCCCACAAGGTACAATACTACAGTCAAGTAAATATATCTGCCTTTTTTTCACGAGCTCTGTAACTTCAATGTTTTTGGATTCCTTTCCAAATCTTCCCCTGAGTTTGTATTTGAGAATATAAGCACTTGTAGCTGGATGTAGTAGGAAAAAAAAAACCACACCAAAAAAACCCCAGCTTTTCCTGGCTAGTTCCCTGCCAGCTTGGTGAGTCAAACCATTTCACTAAGAGCTCAGACCAGTGGCTGAGGCAGCACAAGGCAGAGGACAGGAGCAGGAATACCTCTTTGGTGACCACGAGCTGTTGAATCAACTAAACTGTCTTGCCTAACGGCACCACAAGTAATGTTACAGATTTGTAACCCCAGTTTAATTTTTAATCAACTTCCTAGTTCGTTACCGTTCAAAAAGACGAGCTACAATATGCAATGCCCACTTCTTGCATTTCCACCACACCAGCTCTGGTCTATCATCTTCATCAATTTGCAAAGTCTCCTATAAATAAATAAATTAATTTTAAGTTAGTTGCGTGTATTGTTAAGAGAAATGATGTTTGAAACATTCCTCGCTGAGTAAACTAATACAAATGCACAGCACTGACTTAAGCTTTGGTTCTGTTAACCTGATGTTATATATATATATATTTTACATATAACACATTCAGGAACTTTCAAATATCTTAATTATCCAATATACCTGTATATGTGCAATATCTGCACAATGTCTGTACTTTAATTTTCAAAATTATGCATGTTTAAAAAAACTGAAACTCTCACATATGCTTGAATGCCACACAGTAGCGTGCACTTTGGCTTAAAAATGAAGCGCGACACTAACTCCTCCCAATCTATACACCCCCAACATGTACTAACACAAAAGCTATTGAAACTATGTTAAGGCTATGAAACAAATTTCTAAAAACTTAGAAACTGCCAGTTAATGTTGTAAGCACACAAACGAGAATTTAATTACTGTTTTATTTTGTTCTTCAAGAAATGTTGAAGATATGAAAGGAAAAGAGGAACAGAGACAAATCATGGGTTTTTGACGACCTTCTGCTTCTTGTTTGAGATAAACTGGCTCAAATATTTGGAAACATCCAAAATATCCGAGATTAGAGTTTACAAAGTATCACTACCTCAGACAATGAAACTCTGACAGCTTACACGATCTTCCTGTGCTTCTGTCAGAAATGTCACTTACTCCAAGGACAGGAATCTTCACTAGATGACATCTTAAAAAACGGACACTTAGAAAATCTTCACACTGACTGTTCCTCAAATGCGGACACACAAATATCAGAGGTCTTTAGCAAACCAAAACTTACCGGAGGTACGTTTCTATCAATGACAGTACGGAAGATCTCCATCCACTGAGTCATAGTCTGGTTATTCACCAACTGGAGGGGCAAGGCATACTGAAATAAGAAAAAAAAATACAGCAATGAAATACTAATTGTCTCTGAAAAAAGACAAATGTTTCTACAGTAGCTACATTCCCACGAAGATGAGTTTTTAAGTAAAATTAAAACTAAGTCAGATATCAATACTGTTCTAATTGCATCCTTCTTGGTACAATTTAGAGGGGAATTTCTGAGTAGATACTATCTGAGGAAAGCTCCTTGGACTACAAACTTGCTAATTCTTTTTGGTTTTTCCTCTTCTTCGCATCAGCCTAGTTGAATTCTAGGGGTCAGAGCAGCAGCTATATTACAGGGCTTGGGGAAACCAATAGCATTTTAGCAAGTGAAATGTACTCCTAATTACTACCTAGTTACTGTCTAGTAAATCTTACTTCTCTACAAAATCCAAAGCAAAGTGATAATACTCAGGCAAGCTATTGGAAAGCAAAATAGAATCTAGGGATCTTTTTAATCCTCCCCCCATCTCACAACAAACTATTTTAGCTTTTTAAACCCCAGTAAGAATTTTCAAGCCGCCCTTATGCAGGATCTTGGTTTGTTTCTCATTCACAAAAAGTACTTCCTCACCAAACTCATCCCTGTGTAAGCCAAACTCATCTCTGTTAAATGCAGGTGCTTCAATAAATAATTTCTGCCAAATCTTCACAAGATAATGAGAAATGCCACCTATTGAAGTACACCGTTTGACAATTCTACTGCAATACTGCTACTACTGCAGTATTGGCACTTTCAGCGGCTAAGCAGCACAGCCCAGATACTCATATAGCTTGTATCAGGTTACGTGGGACTTCATAAAAATAGGAACATTTCTCCAGTAAGCTTACAGACAGAATGTGCAGAAGCATCTAGGGTCATGAAACATTTAATCTGGGGGATCACGTGACCAGAAAAATCTATAAAGATCCTATTTTTATAAAAGCTATTTATTGTACATGACTTTTCCCATCCAAACTGGTATTCTTGTTCAATCACACCCATAAGTGTACAGAAGGAGGTCGTTGTTCCCAGCAAAGTAAAAGTTTTGGTTTTCTTCTACACAGATGCCAACCTGAACAAGAGCATAGAAGATTTTTAAGATTTGTTTCTGAAGCAGTACAGAGTAATGGGAGTTATCAGGCAGAAGCTGGATCATCTGCTGCTGAATCCGAGGCAAAAATATTTGCATTGCTGCTATGAGAGGATCTCGCTCCTCTGCTTTTTTGTATCTGCAAAGGAAACAAAAATGTTGGTCCAGGATCTGCACACTGGAGAATCTAATGCCTATTCCCAACAGCAATTTAATTTCTGTACCCTAAAAAAAAAATAAATTAATATACAGCTCCCACTCACTAACTCTCCCCTTCTCTAGCCCCCATCTCAACAATTTGTGCAAATTCTCTAACCTATAAATAAAGGAAATTAAAACCAACAAATGTTACCTTCTATAAATGCAGCTATTGGGAGGAAGAACTAATGTTCTCTACTACGGAACTGTCAGCTCACAGGAGCAGGGACTTGAATTTCTCTGACTTTTGTACCAATGCCAAACCCAGGCTGGGTGCTGAACAAATAGCCATTGAAAGGGAAAGACAATTCCTTTGTTTTGACAAGATTGTCTCTTTCTCCATTTACACTTCTTTTGTGTGGTTTACACATCTGTTTCTAGAAACAGATAATTTATTTTAAAAATGAGTGACAGAGCTCACTACACTTCTCCCAACTTATGCTTTGTGGATTTAGACTATCAGGAGGATGGTGCAGGTAACAGTATGCAACAGGAGTATATAACAGCAACAGCGCTGTATTCGTAACATAAAAGTAGAAAATAATTCGCACTCACATATCCAGCATTTGGGGAATCTTCAAACAGAAGAAGTTATAAACGTTTAAGAAATATTTCACTGATGGGTTAAATCAGATCAAAAGTACAAAGCCCCCAGAAAAAAAGGTCAGTGAATTCATACAGACTATTGCTGGCATCTCTGCTTGCAAATCACTGACGATACAAAGATGATGAATAGTTTTCATTTATTTGCAGGAAAGAAAGCATATGACAACTATTAATTCCCATTTTCTATCTGAATTCCTTGTAGAACTGCCAGTGCCCTTAAGCAGGTCATTCTCAGTAATCAGCTGAGACTAAAAGCAATGATTCCTCATCTCCTGATGGACATCAACTTACTCGTAAGTCTTCACCAGCTGATATAGGCACAGGAGGCTCCCAAGCCAACTCCCACTGTTCTGAGACTGCAAGTAGTAGCCTATCTTGTCTACCACGGCTGTCCAATGGCCGGGAAAGTCGTGTTTAATGATAGCACGGAGGCACATTGTCAGCTGGGCTCTATGGCAGGAGGGAAAAGGAAATACATTATAAGTAAATAAGATCATGACATAGTGTTTAATATTAAAGGACAGATCCCAAATCTTGGTTTATTGGCTACAATATACATAGCACATCATCAGTATCACACATATTTTGACATCACTGAAAGAATTCTGTGAAGTGCAGAGGAAAGGCAATAAAAAAAAAAATCCTGGGGGATTTAACTTTCAGGAAGAAACTAATTTTGGAACATTTTAGCTACTTTCTCCCTTCCTCCACCCTCTCCACACCCATCAGGCAATATCTGAAAACAACTAATTGCTCAATGAAAACAGCTAACTTGTACTTTGAAAATAAATGTTTATACTTCTACATGCTTATGAGGCTGAAAGCAACCACACAAACTTCTACATTTTTATTAAACGATATTGGCTTGTGTTACAATCCACGCTAGAGGTTCTTCATGAAATCACAATTTTCCTGGGATCTTCTAGAACAGCACTTCTCAACCCCCAAAGCACACAGCAGAGCCAGTTAGGTAAAAACATCCACCATTCTTCTCTTTCCACACACTTTTACACGCCACTCAACGGTGAGGCAAAACAGGTTTGTTAATTGACTGAAGTGTGATTAAAAAAGCGGAGAGGCACTGAACTAGAAGCTGTAAATAAATACTCTTGGCTGCACTAAGGAATAATAATAAAAACAAAAGTCTGCATAAAATATTGGTTCTTCTATATTTAGTTTTCCTTGGGTATCCTCTTGCAGTCCATTACATAAGGAGCCACCATTACAAAGCATTTCAGCAAGGGGCCCTCCACCTACCGATCCTTTTAGCTTTGTACACACTTACCTCCCCCCTCAAGCCTTTGGAGATTGTGCTTGTGGCTGATTTGGTTCCTCCTGCCCCCTTCTTCTCATAAGCAAACAGTGAAAAATATCAGTATTGCAGCATCAGGCTAGTTCCAGTAAAGTTTCACTGGCTTTGCTCACCTCTCACAAATCTACAAGTCTAGTCAGTATTTAGAAACCCTCTACTGTATTCCAGGTGATTGTCCCAAGGTTTCCAACAATCCAGTTGGATGTAGATTGTCACTGAAACATTAGGACATTTTGCATATCACGTTATGAAAAGATGTCTGAACTAGTTTGCAAAAAAATCCTCGGACTTCCATTGTTTTGTGTTCTCCCGTATAAACTTTGCCTTGGTATTTATGACATGATGGCATGGGAAACTACATGCCCAATAAACACATTTACTAAAGCTATTTATTGAAAAATAAACACATTATCACAGAAATTACACAAGCTTCCTCACCTTCTAGCACCACCTTGGCAAGGAGCAACTATTTCTTTCCGTGGGGATACTAATCCTCTGTGTCAGAGCGTGTCAGAAAAGCTGAACTGGAAACGACGTTTTAGTTCATTTTCTTGTCTTGGTGCAGGGCCATGTCTACCCTAAGCATTCCTGGCAGGTGTTTGTCTAATCTGTTCATAAAGATCTCCAGTGACAGCAATGCTATAACAGTCTAACGCATTTGGGTGTTTGAGTATTTTTTAAAGTGTTTTCTCTAATCCTAATTTCAATCTATAATCAATTAGTCTTCTTCCAGCTATGACCACAAAACAAGTCATCTTTGGGCACCTAGCTGGTTGAACGAAGGAGGAGAGAAGAGGAAGATTTTCTTCTCTTTTTCAAAGATGAACATCTACATGCTACAGCCTAACCCCATCCTATCAGCCTCACTTTAATTAGTGGTGAACAATCATAGGTTGTAGTATGCCTGTGAATCTTTACTCTTCCAGCAAAAAGAGAACAGCATTTCTGCATTCTTTTAACATCTTAAAACCAAGAACGCTAAGACACATTTAAATACTAGGATTACATATAAAAATTGTAAAAGTAATTGAGAAAATGGCTACTAGAAAAACCAAAACAGATCTTGGGCAGTATTTCTTTGAATGGTTAATTCTGTATTGCGGACAGCCCTCCACACTATCTGCCCTGAATCGGCCAAACAGGCAGGCTGTCACTACAGCAAGTCTTACAAGACACTTTAAACAACACCGTAAGAGGATAAATCACATCACAGGGCCCTTAGCCAGGTTAATACATTTCTGAAAAACAAGTACACATAAATATGGTAAAACTGATTATTATTCTTATATTTTCAAAACAAGTACTTGCTTCATCTCCCAAGAAACTGAGATTCTCACATTAACTACATCCAGACTGGCAGGTCTGAAAACTTCAGAAATGTCTCTACACGATACAAAGTACCTCACTAAGTCAGGAGAACGAATTATTCCTTCTACAATGTTATCACGAATCTGCTGACGATCATTTTCATGAATGTTGAATGGAAACACTGCTTCTCCGGGAGGTGGTTCACGGTCCGGCCAGTACTGTGTCACCATGTTCTTCAGGTAAATGGCAGCTACGCATAAACATTGGGGAAATAATAATTTAATTCTAAAACATCTCCACATTCCTCTGTGCTCAACATGTAGTACAGCTGAAAGCAGAACAAAGAGCTGAAAAGACGACCAAAAACCACTGCATGAGTTCCTAACAATCATAGGCAGTAAGCACAGCGGAGTCAGAAAAACTTTTTATTTATCATTCCACACAGGATCACATTCCAGTGCCCGGTCCTAAATGGAACAGGACAGTATTTCAGTCAGCTTCTATCACGGTACATTCTTTACGACAACTCTTCCATATGGACCGAATAGTCCATCGTTCTAAACGAGGAAACAAAAATCTACTTATCTTCATTTTTACTCATCCCTAAAACAACTGCTGACTCTCAACGTGAAGTTTTGGAAGGCTCATGTAAGCAAATCACTGCGCCTGCAGAGGGGACACTCGGCTTGGGGAAATGCCCAGTATGAAACTGGCACGTGGCTACCTTCTATTCAGAGAGCAATGTTTGTTGTGAATTCCCTAAGCTTTATCTCACTATTAGGATTTCCCATAATCCCTTAGAATTGTTCCCTTCTGTCTCACATCAAAAACCATGAAAAATAAAGTTAATCCTCAACTGAAAATAAAGCAGCATTTATGCCTCAGTACTAGAATGCCTGCAGGCTTTCTTTACAAAACATAGAAAATATGGTGTACGACATTAAAGGAACATTCTTAATAAACTCTTATCCCTGTAATATTTTGGTTGATTACTAGCTAGGGCTTTAAAGTATAAATAAGATATCCTTGGGTAAAATCATTTTTCCTGGTGATGACAAATTACAAAGTATGAAAACATGTAGTTTGTAAAATATTTTATAGGAGCAGGAGGAAAAACACTTTCTTGTCTATGACGTGCCAGAATATTCAGACAAGAAACAGGTCCAGAAAGACCAGCCCAAGACTTTAATCTACTCTGTCCATAGATCTTGTTGCTATACAAATTCTTGGCTTTTAAAAAAACTCCCAGGGAAATCCATCGACTTACAAATGTAATTTAAAGGTGCTTTTCTATTTTATACCCCTACTCTGCAAAAAAATAGAAATAAAAAAAATTTTAAAACTTACATTCTACATATTAGGTTGGTTTTTTTCCTAAATGATCCTGCGGTGAGAGATCAATATATAAAAATGACCTTATGGGGTCTAGATTAAGCACCAAACTTTACTACAGAATGGTTTAACAATGCCATTCAAAGTTGGATTATCTTTGAAAAAAATAAACGCCAGCATGGCAAACAGCATGTGTCAGCACACCCCAACGCGCTCAGGGGATTAACAGGATCTGCACAAAAAAAACAGCAGTGCTTCTATGGGAAATGCTGTTCCATAGGATAAAAACAGGGCTGTGAACGAAATGACTGAGTTCATCAATTGCTTGAAAAAGCAAAATATTTTCTGTATCTGTCAAAAATATTGTATGGGAGTAGTTAAAACAGATTATGAGAATTTAGAATCTGATCTCACACAAATGTATACCCTAGAATGAACTGCACCACCATACCTGAACTCACACACTCAGCTGAGCAGTCTTTCTAGACATGCTCAGACTATAAATTTATAACTTATCAGTGATGTGACCTTCTTTCACATCTACTTTTCTGAGTGGACACCATTGATACTGACTAAGCATCTGTGGCTGTCCTTGACCTAGGGAATTATGTCTTCATTTTTCAGAAACTTTCATTTTTCCAGGAAAGAGATTCAAATAGAGAAACACGTCTTCAAATGAGACCCACTTTTTTTTTTTAGATTCCCACTTCTCTTGGCATCACTACTTCTTCCCCACCAGGAGAAGGAATATCAAATGCTCCCTGGGTACTCAGTTTTTGAGAAATCATTCTCTTTTCCTATCAGTATCACGGCAATCCACTAGGGATCACTACAAACACTGGGAAGCCAAAGCAGGACTCTACCCTATACCCATGGTTTTATCTGACCCTTGTGTAGGAAAGAAATGGCAGAGACAGATCCTTTTCATTGCCACATTCAGAACAAATGAGAGCTTGCTTACACTGCAACAGCACAACACTGTTGAAGTAACAGACAGATTGACTTTCTACTGAAAGAAAATGAAACTAGGAATTGATCTCACCTGCTTGACGCACTGGAAATTCAACTTGATCTGATACTATGATTTGCAGTAGACTTGGAGCAAAATTGATGATCTTGTAGGACTGAAATGCACATAAAACACAGTTAGCAAATCGCCATGTTTAAAGAAGACTGTATTACCAAAAGCTGAATAAGAAACACAAAGGGTTTTGCAGTGTTCTTTAACTCTCCTCACGAAGTAGGAAAGGTTTTAGCACTTGGATTTACCCACATCTGCAGCAATCCAAATAATTACTTGTAAAAGCTGAGCACATAACGGCATATGGGTGGAATAAGTAACGTGACAAGGCTCTCTATTAGAGATTAGTGATAATGAATATTTAAATAATTCTGAGTATGCATAATTAGAAGCACTACAGATCTGTCTTTGATTAACTTAGCCTCATAAGTCAAATGAATATTGATACGATTCATCAATACGCACCATTTATTTGCAAAACACTGTGGTATATTCAGTAAAACTGAATTTTGAAGAGATTAAGAAAACCATTTAAAATTTTTTCAAGTGTAAACAGCATCTGCATTAGCCATATGTTATATAGCTACCTTTTACCAAACTAGATGTATAGTGCATCTTAACAGAAAAATAAAAATTGGGGAAACACGGTGGAACAACCATTTGTCACTAAAATCAAGCGTAGACAGATAACATTTCAAAACCAACAGCCTTCCTGGGAACTTTTCAAACACTACATCAGCCATGCAGCTGAAGAATTTCAAAGAGAAAACAATGCTCACTGAACTTCTGAGCAAAGCACGCCAGATTTAAAAGATGTGAAAATCTGATAGCGTTATACAGCTGTCATTCAACAGGAGTCCTCCAACGTGAAGAACTGTTGACTCAGCATGGTGCAGTTACTGCTAAGCCTCGGCAACGTCAGTAGTTACTAGTAGAGCAGATCTTTCATCACTTACATCCCTGTGCTTCATGCTCAAAGAGATGTTTCTTGGGGCTAGATGGCAGCAGCTTGCTTCAGCTTTTCAAGTATTTCCCTCCAACCAGATTACGCCTGGCAGTTCAGCGGTTGTTTCCAGTGCTGCGCTTTAAGTACACACTACATCCCCCTGTAAACTTTGCCTGATTTGAAAGCTGTGAAGTAAGAGGTACGTTCTGCTCCTCGTATACCCAGTTCCTCGATCTAATATTTCCATAACGAGGTAAAGTTACTTTGTTTTCACGACGCCTAAGCCTAACAGCTGCATCACAACACTATCATTCAATGACTTTACCAAATCACTTAACTTTCTGGCCCCCAATTTACTCATTACAACGATAGTGTAATTCTAACCTACACTGTGCTCAGAGGCTCATTTGATGTTCATAGAGTAAACCGAGATCTCAGATAAAAGCAGTAATGGCAAATCAAAAGCATACTCTCCTGCAGTTCCTTTCTCTATAAACTTTAATTACCCATCAGAAATGCTCCAAATAAAGTAAAAGCTGTAACAGACAGCACAGGGACTCCATTTGCCTACAGACATGCTGAAATACCAGCTTTCAGTGTCAACTGGTTGAAGCGTACTGGATTCCAAAGATCACCTTTTAATCAAGTATCCTGGAGTCCAAAGCTTGCCCTGCAGCTGCTACCAGACAGAATCTGTGCAACGCCGGTGGGTTCTGACGGGGGCTGCGGCATCCTCCAGCACTCCACACCCAGCTCCCGAGGAGATAAGGAAAGCACGAGGAATCCCAGCAGCACAGGAAACCAAAAAGGTGCATGAACTTTAATTGTTCTTTTTCTTTTCAACAGTGCCAACATGCTGTTCGCAGACCCAACCTACACACAGCTTTTACTACTGTAAACACCTTGATTAAGAATGCAACCTTTCGGGGGGGTTGTTTTGTTGTTTTCCTGCAGTAATCCTTCCGGTATCACATAAAGGGTGGACACAGCGATAACACTATAAATTATTTCCCTTTCTCTGTGCAACCAGCTTTTACTGAATCGACATTAAAGTCACCGCTGCTCCAGGAAGCTTTACTGGTACCACTTGTGCTGCCACGCAACCGCTGTCCCTGAAGTTCTGCCAGGACTTACACAAATCCGGTGATGCGGCCTGCAGAGCAAACCCTCTCAGCCAGCGCCTGGAGCGACACGAGACGTGTGACGCAGAGGTACGCGCAGTGTCTCCGAGGGGGCCCCATCCCTACCAGCACACTGCTCTGACGGTTTCTTTCTGCTTCACATACTGACACCCCTGAAGAGATCACAGGGACACAGGATTAAGCTCCCACTAAATCCTTCTACTCCGTACTGCTGTCATTACCGTCATGCACATTTTTACGTTGCTTCATTTTCTACTCATTATCAGAAACACGAACGCTGTAGAGATCAACAGAGATTGTGTGGCCTTTTTAGAAACAGGACACCCAATTCTCTTGTATCTGTGAAGCTCAAATACCATCCCGCTCACTTGGGCGGCAACAAACCCGGTCAGGAAAACTACATGCCGCCTGCAATTTTCAGAACAGAGGACTTTTTAAAAAGCTGCGTGCAGCAACATTTTTCCTATACCAGCACATTCTTTTAGGTTTAGCTGCCGTGCTAATTGTGATCTTGGGACGTATCCTTTCCCTTGCCTTGCTCGGGAAACCATACAACAGGCACCTGGACACCTGAAAGTAACGCTGGACGTACCACACGAGCAGGTGCAGAGCAATGGGCGCACTGTGTAAACGGGAAGAGACAAGGAAGAGACCTCGGGGCTAGATGAGTTCGGCAGGACAGTTATTTGCATCGTTATGGCTGCACCCGAACTTTTACAGCAGGCGAGGGGGAACACCGTCAGCCCGACGGCAGGAACAGAAAGCGGTCGCTGATTTTGAAGAGCCATGCCCAGGAGCCGCAGGGAGGCACCAGATGGCTGAAAAAGACCTTCAGCGCAGCTCCTGTGACCCAGCACGCTGCTCCGTGCAGTTTGTGAATAATTATATTGCCTTGAATTCATGCTGTTCTGGTAAAACTTCCTACGAAGGTGCTGCTCGACGGGGGCATATGTTTATTTTGAAAGGAGAAAGTAAATGTTTTTAAACAATAAACTTTCCCCCAGTACTTCTAAAGAACAATTATTTTAAAGCTGTGTAAAACACATACTGACTGCTCTTGTATGAATCACAGATCAGGGCATTTATGCTAAAAAACAAATAAATCTCATTTAACTTCCCCTGGAATTAAGAGGATGGGATACAGCAATGTGCAAGGCTAGCAGCTAAACTGGGAGAGGCATACAGCACGGGTAAGATATAACTGGGTAAATTTACAGCGATGGAGAAGATCTGTATACGTCCCCACGCATCTCGTTCCACCTGTGTCCACCGTCTCAGGATCTCTGCACTGCAGCTGTGCAGCTTTCTGCACTCTGTCCTTCCACTTTTGGCCTAACAAGTATTCTCCCCTGCCTCAGCATCACAGCTCCAGTCTTCAAAAGATCAGAGAAGACACCATTTTTTGCCTATTTCCTCTTCTATTTGATAAGGTATAGAACAGATGACACTCAAGAAAGCCTAGATGGGCCACTGAAAAGAGCAAGATGAACACCATCTCATGTGAAGGACTAGAATGCAAGGAGACATAAGCAGTAAAAATACATAAAAACTTCCCCAAATTGATCCTACTGAAGCAAATACTTCTCACATCCAGCATTCAGATTTGGCTCCCAGGTTACCATGCGTTATATACTACTAAGCTCACTTTGGTAAGCGTTATCCTTGTGCCCTGCTCGCTGTCGCACTGGAAGCCCGCAGCAAGCAACTGCTCCATAATCGCATTTGTCAGGAACCTTCCCACCGCACTGACAGCAGCCACAGTGGCCGAGTGCAGAAGGCACTGGAAGGTGCTTCTTCCCCCGCAGAACGACCACGGGACAATCTAGGACAACGCATACGGAAAACTGCAGCCTTCTCTCGGGTTCTGCAAGCAAAGCCAAGACCATCCTTCTCCACCAGCAGTAAACATCTCTTTCTTTGTAACTCTGAATCCAAGTATGGCACACAAAAATTGCTGAAAAATCGAGGCACTACATTTTTGTTTGCAAAGATAAACACACAGAAGAAATCTGTACCTTGCATACAGATGCAATTAACTGTTTACAAAGATTATTCTAAGGCTTACGTACATCTGATCTGAATTCTCAACTGTCTGGTTTACTAAGTTTTATTTACTGTTTGCTGTGCACTGAGAATGCATTATTTAGAAATTTCACCAGTATTTGTCGCACTCAGTAATATTTTTGTAGTTGTTAATAGTATTTTCTCTCCTGTTCTTTACACTGTCATTTACAGTTGTTAAAACAAACTAGAACTTGAAAGACACTTTCTTCTTTCCCTGTCCACACACAAAGGGATTGTTTGGGGAGGGGAAAACACACAGTGTTTTCATACATGGTGAAAATAAGCATGTGTAAAAACCTACCTGAGCTTGTTTCCTCTGTGGGTTCTGCTGCTAAATTCACCCAGCCTCAGACAAACTCCACTCTCCACAGAACTTCTAATCACACAAGTCAACTTCCTCATCAAATTGGTCTTCAGTACAAACACCTGAGATTCCTTCCTCTAGGTAACACGTGTTGCTCATCATCACTTTAAGAGTGGCCTTAAGATCCCTGCCTACTATGGCAGCCAGCTCAACAAAGGTGTGAAAGATACAGAGAAAAGCCCAACTTTATTCTGGACTTTGCTGCTTTTGGGCAATCTTCTCGCACTTCTTTCTCTTCTTACAGCGGTGCTACTCAGTTTCCATCAAAGCCAAGTTCTGCAACTGCTTCTCAATATTTAAATAAATGGCTGTATTTCAGCAACTGTGTTCTTATCTTGCCCCTTTGTCAGAGGCCGAAGAAATGTATTACAGCAGGCTGAGCCAATACAAATTAATGCATAAAATTGTACAGTAATTCTGTCTGAATTGGAATCGGAATGACTTCATATGTTCACATAATCAGACACCACATTCTACAACACCCCAAGAACTGGAACACGCAAGCAGTATTTAGCCATTAGAAAAAAAAAAAATTAAAACCAGCAAAAGTCCCTGCAGTCCATGAGACAGACCTAACAAGAGTGATCGCCTAGAGCAGCTATCAAAAAAAAGGGCACAGAAATTGAGTCTCTTTCCTGGTATGATAATTGACTCTTCTAGTGAGCACAGTGTGATTGATAAATGAGATCATAAAGTGTACACCGATTATGATGTGACAGAACTGAAGAAAAAAATGGGGGTAGGGAAAACAAACGAAAAAGCAGGAGATGGAAAGATGTGTACACTTAGAAAATCAACAGGCTAAAAGGGAAATGACAGCAGTTACATGATAAGAGATTACTGACCTGGCAGGAAATTACTGCTCCAGTTTATCAAGAATCACATTTCAGACAAATCCTCCATTTATATTTGCGTTCAGGTCACTGAGAGAAGTGAAGTTTGCTGATGACTCAGAATTGGCACGCATCATCCATGGAGAAAGATCAGAAAAATCCTACAAAGAACTGAACAATCTTTGGAACTGCACCAATAAAAATGGAGTGGGGTATGCTGAAAACTACAGGTTAAGAGCGAAGTTGAAATAAAGAAGTTAAACCATAGAGATAGAATTCAATAGCTATTATAGAAGAAGTAGAGTAAGAACAGGATTAATGATAAGATTGAAGACTAGGTAAAAATAGGGTATTTCAAAATATATGTATAACAAAACACGGAGACACTTTCTGCAGAAGAAGGATGAAAGGCCAGACGGTGACCTTTCGCGACGGTGACCTTACGAGATGGATTGATGGACTCTGAGACCAGAAGCAGAACTCTGCAGATCATGCTGATGGAGAAGATTAACGGACTCTTTAGAAGAAACTGAGAACTGAGGACACGGTGGAAATTTATGGTGGACTTCAGCTATTGTGTAACTGTGTTAAAAGGGTATATGAAGTGTTAAGATGCAGCAGAGAGTTGCCACTCACTGAGGTGACGGCCCAACTCTGAGTTGTGAATAAAGAAGCAAGCCTAGAGTAAGCCAAAAATGGTACGAGAAATTCTTTAACAGGGTAATAGGACAAAGTACACAGTCATTGCACTCAAGGACAGTAGGAATTTCTCCTAAAAGCCTGAGGTTTCTTAGCAAGGAACAGCCGTAGGATAAAAGGACCTTGGTATATTAAGTGACCAGAAAAATGTAGATACTGGATACAAAGAAGATAATTGTAATTTTAGGATGTATGAAATAAGGTATTAGTGGCATTGAGCATGAGACTTTCTGGAATGCTACAAACACAAATGATCAGATCACACCAGAAAGATTAATTCAAAGGGAAACAAGTGTGGAGAAGAGCTGTGCTCTCCTACTAGTAGATGTCATAAATTCAGTTTCACTATAAGGCAAAGAAAACACAGCCTGCTGAGGCTAGGAAAACAGGCCGGCAGGGATCAGCCTTTGACAGACATGTCAGAGAGGGTACCAAGAAACCTATTCTAGTTAAGAAGTAAGATTGGCACAAATGGATATAAATACACCATAAATTAATTTCTGCTGGAAACCAACACTTGTATCTAACTGCCAGAGGAAGAAAAATCACAGCCAGCCTTCCAACAGACAAAATACAGGCAAAAAAACAAGAATATTAATTCCATTCCTGAATGCAGTTAGATGATAAACCAGAAGGCAGACAGCAACTTCGTTGTTTTAACTCTATTGTTACACAGGCACAGGAACATATGGAAGAGAAAGCTGCTCTTCACACATGCTGGGACTTTTTACAGGTAGAGGAGCTTTCATTCATTTTAACTCCATTTCTCGTGCTCTACACTGTGAGCAAATTATGGGAGTCGGGACTATTACAATACTGTTCTGAAGGACTCTCAGTATTGGTACAAGCAATGAGGTGCCTACAGAGAGGTGCTATATTGGTGGACTAGCAGGATTTACACTCTCTGGAAAGCTCCTGTCACTACCTGGACTCAAATTTGAAAGCAAACTTACACTGCAGACGGGCTAACACAGGAGAAGTTTTACCTCAATACACATTAGCGTGCATCAGGAGCAGCATCACTTCAGCTATCGCACAGAATAACCGTGACCCCTGTTCTGTTTGGCCAAGTGTTGTATTACCACTTCAAGTACTTATTGTTGGAGGGTTTTCTGTTTGGTTGGTGGATTGGTTCCTTTGCTAGAACAAGATAAATGCTAGAACAACATCTGGATTTCAGTGCTTGCAGGAACACAGCGAAATGTCAACACCATCATTAGATATATGGGAGTGACACGTCGCTTTGAAGTCTTGCTTCAAAAGCACCGAAAGGCTTCCAGATGTCAAAGGCCCACGTTAAGCGACATTCCTCAGGAGCATTTTAGTTCCGCTCATCCAAAGAGTCACGTCAAACCCAGCACTGCTTCAGTACATCATGCCAGTCAGATACATCATGCTTCATTCAGTAACAGGAAGCCTACACAGTAATAGGTATTTCTTATTCAAGATTCATCCTTTGTTATAGTTAGAAGGGAAAAAATGTGGCAGCTATTATAAAGAAAAATCCGCATCTCAACTTGCTTTCAATAAATGTACTTGCGCTCTTGAATCTAAAACCTTTCATGAGAATCACACTATCCGTCACTTGAACTTCAAACATTTCACAGATCTCAATCTTAAAATGCTTTCAAAACTTCTCCTGAGCTTCGCAGTACTTCCCGGTGATGTTAAAAGGACAGCGTCAGGAGCAGGACCCAGGAATCCAGCCAGCTGTCTCTCTGTTCCGAGCCTGCCAAACGTGCAGCAGCGTATTATTGTAGTTTTGACTTCCGTGCAACAGGCTGCTGACAAATACTTACAATTTCCCTCTCGGTCCTTAACAGTAAGGATAAAAATAGGTACTGGTGAGTTTTTAAAGTAATTCTACCGAATAAAGATAAAAATGCAAAACTTGTTTTCTAACTCTCCCTAAGAGCATTCAATCCACTGATTCACTACAGGAGCTCGCCAACTGCTACAGCAAGGAGTAGCCGTATCGAATTCAGAGGCGGTTCTAAGTTGCCCGAAGAGAAAACGCAGCCGGAGGAGCAGTCCTGTGGCAGTGACCCCCGGCAGCCAGCCCCCAGTGACCGCTCCACCAGCACGCCCGGGCAGCCGACACCCCGCGCCCCCGAGCCGAGCCGAGGAGCGCAGCGCAGCGGTTCCGGCTTTGTCAGCGCTCCCTTTGCTCTCCACCGCCCGAAGGGAGATGGCGGTGCCGAGTTTGTGGCCGTGCGGTGTTCGCAGCGGGGCACGGTGACAGACGCCTCCCGCCAACATCCCCCGGGCCCTCTCCGGAGCTCCCCGTCCCGCAGTAAACGCCCAAGGCTCCCGCCCGGGCCACGCCGAGGACGGGGCC
>Ga0181612_107127_pt1 | contig 23003 bp, 9 predicted proteins | sample HoacroProtozoa21_FD_119630 | JGI IMG/M metagenome (GOLD analysis project Ga0181612, IMG submission 119630) | Hoatzin crop microbial communities from Cojedes, Venezuel. Combined Assembly of Gp0051906, Gp0051904, Gp0051908
GCTCCTCTCTGAGAAGGAGTTTAGAAAGCAAGGGAGTCCATTCCAAACCTTGCGACTCAACAGGTCTCCCTTACCACTTACACTTTTCTTTTACTCTGTATAAATCATTTTCCACTCAAAACCTCCTTCGATTTTGTATTCCATTCATTTAATAAGTAACAGAGTGAATCTTGCCTAAGAACTTTGTAAGATCACATTCTCTAAATTTTCAGTAAAATCTTGTCTTGCAAAACTTTTGAGTGATCATATAAATGACCTAACCACTCATTTGCATCACATATCTTCTGCTTCAGCTTACTGTCCTTGAAGAACCCACTCTTAATTTGTCTTGTTCTTTCCAGACATTTCTCAGAGAGTATGAACATGTAATTTGAGGCAGATATTTCTTATAGGTACACGTGCCTTTTTATGGAACCAGTCTATTTCTTCCCTCGTGAGGAAAAACTGTAGTTTTCATTAAACAATCATGTGTTACGAAGTCACTAACAAAAGCCAAGTGCTGACTCTTCAACCCCTCACCACACCTACCTGACTGTTTTCAAAAGCCAAATGACATTTAAAAGTCCCTTTTATTTCATCATATAATAAATAATATAATTAAAGATAGGTACTGGGCACTAGATAGCAATGCACTATGCCAAAGTCTATTCAGATTTCACAGGAGAGGTATAGATAAAGAACTTACCTAAACAAAGCTTTTTTTAAACATCGCAGTTCTAGTTACTTGCAATATTAATGCAATTGATGTTTGAATGTATGAGGTACGAAAAGTTCTGTATAGACCAGAACTGAGTGAGGAAGATGCTTATTTTTCTAATTTCTGTTTTTGTGTAGGTAGAAAAAGGGTGACATTTCCATGGTTGAAGTTAAAGACATTTCTCGTCTGAAAAATGGATTCTGGTGACATCAACAATATACAACCTATACAGGGTATGTGTATCAACTTAGAGGAAAAAATGAGGAAAACAATCGTTAAGACAAACAGCAGACTAAACTAAACCTGACAGGCTTGAGTGATGACATAATACCCTCTTACTATGTGATGGTGACAAAAAAATGCCAAAGGACACAAAGCTGTCAGTCTTGTTGTTTATCTTCTATCTAAGACTAATAAAAAGAGGTTGGTGATTGACAGAACAGACATGGGCACAGTCCTAGGCATACAGTTTGCACTCTGAAAAATGTATTGATGGTTTTAGGGGTGGCTTATTTGTTACTGCCTTTTTCTGCATTACCTTTATGATCTTTCACAAACTTTTGATATATTTTTCAAAGTTATCATTGCTTTTTAAAATTCACTGTTAGTGGTTATAATTGCTGATCTTGCAGTGCCCTAGTAATTTATTAACAGTATCAGCTTCTGGACAAGTGTCCGACTTTGCTGAAAACAAAACTAAGTTTTGCATAACCTGTTAGGTACTATAATTGTGAATAATGGAATACTATCAAACACTTCTATTTTCAGTTGTCTCAGAAAACAAAGCCTAAATGCATCCTGCTACATCAGCTCCTAACTACTAAAAATGGAAAATGACACAGGTCTCTATAGAGCACAACACTGAAGCAGCACCATTTAATTTTAGCACATAAATCTTGTAAGGAAGGTAAAACTACAACGAGAGAGAACAAGGAACAGTTTACATAGTGAAGCGTTGCTGAAAATAACTGACTTGGTCATTGCCCCGATTACTCTGTAGGAAACAGCTGATAGAAAATACTCTGAAATGAACCAAGTGTCTTTCAGTGTTCTGCAGAATAATTCAACAAGGAGGTCTGCACTATTAAAAACCCAGAGGACAGTATTTTCATACCCTTCCCCTACATAAATGTGTGTGTTCATGTGAGGATGCAATGACAATAAAACTGAAATTATTCCGCTTTGTTACTCAAGAACCTCATAGAATTGAAGAAGGTACCCCCTAGAACCACACTGTCTTGCAATTCATTCCTTTCACTGGACGGGATGCAGAGGCCTGTGTTAGCAAGGTACATCTTAAAGACTTCCAAGAGACATCTTCTCTTTTAAAAGTAAATACAAACGATAATAAGAAGGGCATTTCGCTCCCGATTCACTCTTCCTCTCATAGAAAGTAACACTGAGAGGCACAATACCTGAGGAGCAACATGCGTGTTTCCCGCTGAGGCTTGCCTGCTACCCTGCAAAGCACTGAACGTACTCCCGAGAAACACATAATCTGCTTCTGCTTTGGATCCTGGTTTGTTGTTTGATCTTGTCTGCAGTCACTTTAGCTCACTGACCCAATGCTTTCTAACCCCACATGATGACAGTGACTTTTCTTTCCATCTAACACTTGCTGTAAAGTGTTAGGGAAAAGGCACAGTACCTGAGAAATGTTCTCATTCAGTTCTCATTCCAGAGTGGACTGGAAAACATTCCTTTATTGACACAGATATACAAATTAGATGACTTCTAACAGCTCTATTCATCTCCCAGTTGCTGAGCATTGGGGCAGCACCAAGGACAGGAACAAAGCCTTTGGCTGGACTGAACAGGCAGTTCATTATTCTTTTAACTCCCACTGCTATGTGTCCACGTGTTTGCTACCATGGTATTTGAGACAGAAGTTTCAACACTGAACTCCTCACTGGCTACAAACCAGTGCAACCTCCTCTCCCTTATTTCAGTGATTTTGACTGATGACAAACATGTTTTTCAAGTTTCAATAAATAATTTTGCTTTGAAATTGAGCTTTTGCAGTATATCTAACACTGGCCAATGTAGGCACTACAGTTCATAATGTGAAGGATAATCAGAAAATTCCCCTTTCTTTCCTGTATTACAACTGCATATATATTTATGACAATAAGACATGAGTCAGTGTACATCGCTGTGCTACTGGCAGATTAATCCAGCTGTTTCAGTTCTTTCTCTTTGGCATCATGTGTCAGTACCTGAATCCACGCAAAGCTCAGAAGTGCACATCCTACCATGTCTTATTACTTCCGTAATATAGAAAACCTATATAGCCAGTGAACTTTGCAGCAAGTAACTCTTCCTACATCCCGTTGCCCTGCACTCCACTCACATGTTTCCTGTGATTAACGGAGTATTTTATTGTTGTTTGAGGTACAGGAATCTGCCAACGTTTCAGCTATTTTGTCTTCCTTTGGGCAGGATAAGAGTAAAATATGTGAATAAAATACATGAGTGGGATAGAGCGCGTTTTTATTTGCTGAAGTGTGGATTAGCTGAACTGCTTTTCCCCAGTGAAGTATAGCTGTTAGTCTTCTTCAAGAGACCAGCACCTTTTATGAACATATCCCTAGATTTTTTATATAGAAACCATAGCATTTTAATATGAAGATCTACTCTTATTTTGTCTGATTTTTTGTTCAGAAAATAGGGACTTCTTGCTATTATTTATAGCATAATAAAAATAATCTGATAACACTGTATCATTTCAGTCTGATATATTTAAAGCAGTAACATGATACATTGACTGTCATTTAAATATACAGCTGCAATATCATGCCATTACTCCTCTCTCCATGCCACACTCCATGGTGAAACTCAGCAACAATTAAATGAAAGCATTTACACAAATCTGTGGTTTCAAGGGCAGCCTCAAAACATTACAAGACCTCCTGAAAGTGTTATGTTCTTAACACCCTGATGTCAGTCTCCTGTCAAAGTAGTTTTATTCTGACTACGAAAGAATGTGATCTTGACCAAAATAACAACGAAGAGAGGCACTCAGTCAGAACTGCTCAGATGTAATTCCTGCTATAACACATTCCTCGTCGTACACAGATTCTCAGATGACATTGGATCAGTTAAGTTTCTACCTCAGAATTCTAAGTGCTTTGCTAAAGTAACATCCTTAACGATCTTCCGATAGTAAATGGAAATTATACTTGCACAGCCACAAGCAACATCTTGAAACAAACACTGGTACTGGAAAGAATAGCACTTAACTGGACTAGAAGACTTTGAGAAAAATGAGACATGAGCAAAATGCCTAGAAGGCATGAATCACCGATGTTTGTCTCAGAATTTATTGATTAATGAGGTAAACTTTTTACCTTCTACTCCTGTTTCAGAAATGCAGATGATAGTTACTAGCAGCACAGAGATACTGAGTTTGTTAATACATAAAGTATTCAGAGCAAACAGCTAAAGAACATAACTTCTCATGATATTCAGGAAAATAAATGAGGTTCCCTGTTCATTTCTTAAAACTACAGTATCATTAATAAACACCCTACATTATAAATCAAATAAATTAGCAATACCAGACTTGAAGTAGAAAAAAAAAATCATAGCATCACAAATATCTCAGAGCTCTACATCCTATCTTGTCACAGGTCAATATACAAAGATAGAAGACAAAATAAAGTTTAGCATATTTTAAGGATTAGCAAACCTGTATTTTTTCTAATAAAAGCCAGGAGTCGTTTCTACAGCCTGGAGTTCCTCAGTAAACATCTAGATGTTCATAGTCCATTTTTCAATGGTCCATTCCTGAATATAAGTACATACTGCAACTAGCACAGATTTGCATGGTGTTGTCCAATCTGAGCAGCCCAACTGTACTCTGTAACAGCCATCCTCAGCTCCCCAGCCATCGCAGCAGCATCTCGTATGTATAGTCCCAGAGAAGACTTTACATCTCAGTTTGGGCATATTCGGCATGTGAGATCCCCAATATGATGTGAGGGTGGTGACTCTGAAGGCACACCACCTGAGAAGAGTTTATCACTGTAGACTTTCTTCGTTATCTAGCCAAAGTCTGTACCATTTCATGATCGCCTCTGGATATGCAGGGAGGACACCCACTGAAAACGTGGAATGCCACTGAACAGAGTTGAATGCCATTGTATGAAGCTGAACTAAAAAGAAAGCTAAACTAAACTGTATCCAGAAGTTCAGTGGCAGTAGGTTATAATACACAATGAATGTGTGCTTCTATGTGCAAATGTCCTTATTGGTAGCCACTGCTTGAATTAACGACCTTTTGAATCGTGTCAAAGTAAAGCACCACAAAGCATGTATTATAATAAGGAATAGCAGAAGAGTCACCACCAAATGTGATTCTGCAGTGGACAATGTAGTACCACAATAGGAGTATCAGACCTAGCATGCATCTAACAGCACTGGGCAGCAGTATCCGAAACCAGTCCAACTGTATTAGCTGGGCTCAGCAGCAGTAACACAAGCACAGTGACATGGCTATACCACTCTGGGGACCTATGCTGGTATTTCTGTAGTGTGCTATACTTGGCTGCAGGTCTCAGTCAGTATCTCTGCTGACTGATTGAGATATGGGTATTTTTCAAGATTTCTTCTTAGGTTTTTGTTCCCCCAACACAGCAACGCTGAAATTGACCAAGTTTTCTCCTATCTACTGAGTTGAACCTGATTTTACTGGCACATTGACTGTTTTAAAAAAAACTTCACCAAACAAAGAATTCTTTTACCCTTGTAATTAATAAGGTGTAACCTCCATGTTAAGGAAGCCTTTTATCCTTCAGACATTACTTTGCCTTTACAAAGTGGATAATAATAATTTGTCCAGCAGGACTAGCAAGAGCGCATCACAGTTCACAGTAACAATTTACAGGACCATTGCTTGTCTAAATATTTGATCAGTCTGTATCATCTGCATGATTCCTCTATTGCAATATGTGTTCTAGATATAAGTAGTTTTCCTGTACTTATTATCTCTGGAAATTATATTGAGAGTTGTAGTTTTTCGAATAAGTTTTTATAGCATAGAATAAAAAGTGGCTCTAAAGTCCTTAAGTGGAAAGATAAACTAGAAATTATTTTCTATTTTTCATTACAAGGTGATGTTTTCGTTAATCAGACTACCAGAATCAATGCACCATAAAATATTGTTTGGCACAGAGAACACACATCACATAAATTTAATTACGTTTAAAAGGGGAAAGAAAACTGTTCTGTGAAATAGAAGACTGGTCTTATATTGATCTGACATGAGCAGACAGAACTGATTGCTGCTAGACTATAGCTCAGACATGGTCATTTTTTACAAAACTTCTGCCAGGCATAGGCAAGTTACCTACTGTAACAATTCTAGAATTAGTGTTGTTTTCACAGATGTCATTTTACTCCACCCTGTTAGATCTGGTGGAAGAGTAGGATCAGTGAGAGCCCTCTAATAGTGATACTAGAGATTTACAGTGAAACACTTGTTCATTTAAGACAGCATCTGTCACTATTATTCACACTAAGAAGCATCTTGATCAGCAGGAAGCCCTGCTGCAATCAATTATGAGGCAATTCCTGCCTGTGGTAGCCTTTGGTCCAAGCGTGTCACAGTTTGACTCAAAGGGATGCCTTCACTCACCTACTGCTCCAAACAGGAGAACGTAGTGTTTCAGCACACACATTCTCAAGGACCTGTAGCGGATCCCTGGTCATATCAGCACCATGGCAGGTAGCTTTGTGCGTGATTTTCTTATCCTAAGGTAAGCCAGCTCACAGAGAAGAAGAGACAGACCATGTTAGCCGTTTACTTAGAAATGATTGTTACGAGAGCCGACATAGCGCTTCATCTAACTACCAAGATTGTGTCCTCCTTTCTTGAGCCAAAAGGAAACGAAGAACGTACTGATAAGACTGCATCATTTTTACTGAGGTTAGAATAAGGGCACCATATTAATAAGTTATAATTAGATTAACTGATGAACAAAGAGGATTTGCAAGACCTACCTAGTTTGTATCTGAGACAGAGACCCGTGTCATGCAAATTTGCAGGGCCACTGAGGAAGACAGTGTATGCTTAGGAGAGAAAACTGATAGTAAACATGACATTATCTTATAAACTGTAAGATTATACAGATTATAAACTGTAAGGCATGGTAGACATGCAGCCTCTCAGATGGGTATATAAATTAAAAGAAAAATACCAAACCCTCAACTACTTGTATGTGTACTCAAAACAACTTGTTTTTCTTGAAGCTATTATCATGACTTCTACAGTTCATAATAAGTATTGGTAGCACTGATTTTGTCAAAAATATTCTTCAAAATACAACTCAGAGGTATACTAGACATTACTTTCATAGAACATGAAGTTGGTGACATAAAATCCTTCATTAATAATCTTTGTGTAGTCCTGTTCTATTCCAATTCAATTTATGCTGCTCAAAAGCTTTGAGCTACTTTCACCTTGAATAATGATGCTGCTTCTTTTACTTTGGTCTTTGTGGCTTGCATGGTATTTCAGATTTGATAAATCAAGCCTTTAAAAGTTTATGATTATTTCTGTTGTTTCAGGATTCCTCTCCACATACTATTTTCCTGTCTTATGTTTTCATTCTCTTCTCCTTTCTTATATCACTGTACTTCATAAACGCACATTGTTTTACAGAATTTTACTAGTCTGGTTTTTATGCTCTTTATTATACTCTGCTTCTTTCATTTCTTTTGCTTTCCCTTTATCTTCTTTCATGTCTCTGTATTGTTATGGTGTGCTGAAGTACACAGTAGAAGCAAAGCTACCATGCATTCTAGGAAGGATGTCTGAATTTAGAGGGGGAAGGAATCAGCCCTAACCTGGGTTTAGTTCCCTTTTACTTGCGCTGTAGTAACAACGTAATTACTCATTTGTGCTTCCAGTATCTAATTATATTGGGTATTATTTCACTAGCCTTTTGTTTTTACTAATCATTACAAGATTTGTAAACTCTTTTGTACAGTTGTACCCAACACAATGATGGCCATGGCTTACACCGTCTCCTAAATAAATTGTAAACTGCTATTTGAACACATTAGAGTGACAGGCACATCAAGAGATAAGACAACATGAAGGCAACTAAACAGCAAATTACTCTGTATGCTCTCTGAGGCACTTGCATTAAATATTGAACATATTTGAAGAATGCATAAGCTGTCATATCTCAGCTCCCCTGTCTCTTTCTCCTCATACTTTCACATGCTCTTTTCCCCTGTATTTTGATACTTATATTGAAAATACAGATGAATAGAAATACTCTTTAACAAGCAAACAACAAGCTGGAATTTAAAGTGCTGGCTTTCAGATGTTAATCAAATTTCTTCTTGATGACACAGGAAGGTTTTGGAGCAATGGACTCAGAGCCATGCTGCCCACACGAGATGCAGACATAATGATGGCACAGTTAGGGAAGATGTCTTGTCTCCTGCTCCATATAAGAGCGTGCAACTGGTAGGGCTGTGCTAATGCTGAATTTTCTCTTTAAGGAGCTTTAGATACCATCACTTACAAAACTTGTTTCCTAAAACCACTTCATTTTCAGAATTTGAAAAAGCCAACAATTACCTATTTGGCAACTGGAACAGCAGTAAATCATTGCATGACAGATATTTTAATGGACCTTTTCTCCCTCCTGTTTTTCACCTGCCCTTCCTTCCACCTCCACGTATATTTCTGTTCTAAGCTGTTCATTTTGTACATGTACAAATTTTGTTTACATTGAACTGACCTCACGTAGACATGAAAAGACGATAGAGTGGCAAATAATTCAGTTATGTCTGGCTGCGATTTCATATTTATATATAAAGTAGCAGGGGTTTGTTCTGGTTTTTTAATAACACCATCTCAGAGGTACAATTCCACAATCCATATTTAATCTAGCAAATAATGAAAAAAATTGGTTTATTAACCAATTTACAGAATCATTTGATTTTATTTTTTGACTACAGGTTCTCAACTATTATCTGTTTTTGTAATGATAATTATTTTGTTAATGCTATGAATCTATAGTTCCATTAGAATGCAAAATTACTGTGGGAGGTAAAGTCCCAGTTCTCTGTTACATTTAACTATTTTTTCAGTCTTTTTTGAGTTATTCTCAAAATGTTATAAGAATTGACAAGTTTCCTATTTCTGATGATACTTATTCTACTAATTTAATTAGTTCTTCCTGTTCTGTGATTGTTATGCAATTATATTATGTCATGAAAACAGCATGTTCTGTCAAATTGTTCTTTTGTTTCTTCGTGAAGTTTTAGTACATTAAAAACAAGACAAAAAGCATTCTCTGTAACAAAGCCATAAATAACCCCCAGCATCTTTTTTATATTTCTAAAACTCTTATTAACAAATAAGACCTTCAATTTACTGGAACATATTGAGTATATGAAAATAAAATCTTCATCGTAACACACTATCTTTGAAATGTTCTGCTCCAATCATATCAGATTGTTCTCATTGACTCAATCAGGCATAACTTAATCAGATATAAATTAGACTTCCTCTATTAGAGTAAAAATAAACACCTGAATCATATTCATTCCCTTCAAATATTTGCTTGTATCCGCACTCACATAAGGATTAAGGGACTCAGCAGGCTCTCTGGCAAAGTGATGAATTTTCAGCTGATCCTTTGGTCTGTTTTCCTAAGGCCACAACACACAAGACGTTATGTGTGATAATGGATGTCTTTCTGGCTGATGAAACTAAGATTGTACGAAATGACCAGCTGATAACAAGTCTCTCACTGAAGCTATATCTGTATCTATACACTAGTTCTTTGTTTTAGCTAACCACAGCCTAAATGAGGACCATTTTCTTGGACGAACTACATCTTTAGCTTAAGTAAGACCAGAAGTTTTCCTAAAAAAAAGGTGTTTGACAACAGAATAGTGTCAGTACAAAAAAGGCAGATGATGCTTTGTGGTTAATTTTCTGAATTAAACTGAATAAAATACTAGGAAACTACATCCATAAAAGAGAAACCTTGAACCAGAAAGGAGGTAACCTTCAGTGAAGAAAGAGATTAGTTATCTTTTATCTGAATACCAAAATGTTAAATTTTTGTGGGCAAAATCTTCAGTCTCACCAAGTCTGTTTGATAACAGCATGTTTTTGCCTTTGTCTAGCCTTAACTTATGCCGCAGTTTTCCTAGGATCATCAAAGAAAATTATTCAGTATGCTATACCTTTTCCTCGTGCCTATGGCTCTTAAAGTAAGACATTACCAGACTAATGGCATAATCCATGAGAATAAGGTGGGGTTGAGAATCAATACTCTTTCATTCTCTCAGATGAAATGTGCAGCTGCCTTAGGTCATACAGAATACAGTTACAGTAATCTGCATCAGACTCAGGGATGGGCTATCACAAGCATCTGTTAAACAAATGAAGGAATGCGGGGCAGCCTCAGAAATGATTGAAGAAAACACTGGAATCGCAGAACACTGAATGAACTGCTGTCCTCTAAAATCCTTTTGTGAAGAAACAGCCTTGATTCATTCTGTGTCAGCAAAACTGTCAAATGAATGACACACCTGGGCATCGAGCACTCATGCTTCACATTGACGAATGAAAGAAGATGATGAAAAAGTCCATCTTGATACATTCAACTCTTTCCCTAATGGTTTATATAATGATAAGTATTACATATCAAGCAGATAGAAGAATTGAAATAGAGGTGACACTTGATGCATATGTTAGCATCTCCTCATTCTCTTGTATGAAGTGGTCCACAAAGTGGGAAGAGAAAGGGCAAATTCTTTTCACGTTCCCTAAAAATCATTTCTATGTCAGAAATCCCCTTTCATACAAGTACTCTAAACGAACAGTTTATTTGCAAAGGAAGACCATGACGGTTGGGATGAAGAAGCTCACAGTCACCTTTTTTTCCTAGGTACAGGGAGCTCAAGGCCCAGGGATGCGTCACACACCACCGAGGCAAAATCTTTGGACGACTTGCTACTGTTGTCTCCCACAAGCTGTATAACCACATTATTCTACTGTGTTGAGAATTACAAAGTATGGGCATGTGACTTTCATGTATTTATAAATACCTTAGCTCCTGTTTTTGCTATTAACTTCTGTGACAAGGAAAAAAATTGAGTATATACTCTCATTGTTTTATACTTAGCCGTTATAAAAATTAGAATAACTACTGCAGATAGGCTTCTAAAATACCTAAAAGGCATGTGCTCTTTTATACTGCTTTATTTCACACAGATTAGTAAAGCTCACCAGCTAAGCTGTTTATCAATTACACTTTTGGTTGGCTACCATTTAACGGCTTATTTCTCTGAGGCAATGAGAAGGCAATTTTACAGAGCCTTGTTCTCATTCAATGTACCTATCAATCAATATATCTATATTTCCCTGTGGAGGGTGAGGGAGAAGTGAGGGCAGTGGCATTTTACATGCATGGCGTTGGGTAAACCCTTAATATCTCACTTAGTTTAACTACCGCTGTGGAGTGCCTTACCTGTTCTTTGGAACAGGGCCTGAACACACAGCTCCTGGCTCTGTAGCTCCAGGCAGGCAGAACAGAGGTAACTGCTGAACCCCCCGAGGAGCACCTGGATCATGTCAGGAGGATTTAATCTGCTCATTGGAAGCGGGGGGGCAACAGCCTTTTCTACTTGAAGACAGTCAAAGAGATTGTTGAGAAACAATATTAAAGGAAGATTTTTTACTTCTTGTGCAGCACAGAGTTTGCCAAATTTTCTTACTGATGCCAGCTATTCTAAAACTATGCTTCAAAGATTCGAGATATACATTTTAAGAGGAATTTAAATAGGCACCTTTATCATGCTTATTTAGAATAAATTTGCAGTTGGCTTACTTGGAAAATCCTAATACAGATTACTACAACACATATTATGCTGCCTCATGCCCCAAGGGAAGAATATATTGCCAAAACTGCACATAACTGTTTGGGGATCTCCTTGGCTGTTTGCTAACCTCCAGACAGGAGATCAAATGTATTTTTGAGCCACACAGCTCTGAGTTGCCTGGGATGCAGACAGCTGACCCACTGCATCTTTCCACACAAGGCTAGGATAAGCAGAAATGTTCAGGCTGGAAACGGCTCAGTGCAGAACAGACAAAAACGAAGGGAAAATGCTTTCCTTGCCTGGCTTGTTCTCCTGCAATTCTCCTTGCCTTTGACCAAAACTGCTGACTTTCAGCGTGCACAGCAACAGCCGTTGTTTGCACAGGACATGGTGCCCCTTGAGCTGGTGTCTTCATTTTAGCAACGCTTGTTTACTTGTTATTTTTCACTCTCCTGCTAATCAGCATTTTGGGGACTTTTTAAAAAGTAGACAGAAGAGTTCAGATATTTGCAGAACTATTTTTGAAAAGGAGGAAGGGCAGCTCTTTTAGCATTTCAGATTAATATTGGACTGAGTATTTCTTAAGAAGGCAGAATACCTGAATCTATGTATAGTTCAACTGGAAATTTCTTCTGTAAAACTGTAACTGTATCTAAGTTTTGGATACCCAGATGTTAGAAGTACACTTAATTTCTGCACAGAGAATAAATGAAGGTGCATAGTACTAAAATAAAAGTAGGGACAAATGTAAAATATTCCTATTTTTTCTGTATTTAGAAGCAAAAATTTCCATTAATGATATGGCTGCTACTTTTTAATGTCATAATGAGTCACACAGGTTTTACTGATGCATAAAATAAAATTTTTTACAGTCCTTACAAAAATTAAAGGCATTGCTGCTGAGGGCTTCAGGGGCCAGTATTTTCAGCTGAGGTACATTACTGCCATTCATACAATGGTAAGAATGAAGCTTTGCAAAAGTCTATGCTATAGTCTTTATTTTTAATCTCAGCCAGCTGGGAAGCAGATGTTTTGAAAGCTCTTTAAGGGCAGAGGATAAGGCTGTGTCAGTCTTTCTAGGCACATCAGGAAGACATTTAACTCATATGGATGATATCTTATCACTATAAGAACATGAATATTGGCAAATAAACTTGAAATATTAAAGTTCTAGAAAACACCCCCTACCCAAAGATGATAAGTGAGTCACAAAATCTTTCACAGCTCCAGGGCAACAGTCTTACGTCGCTGTAGCATAGACTTGCCTACTTTTGGGGCATGTTAATCTTGAAAATGACAAATCACCACGTTTATGACAAAATAGCTTAATAAAAGCGGAACAAACCATAAACAACATTCAGTAAAGCTAAGCAATATTATAACAAATTCAAATGAGTAGTGAACTTCTCAAATACCTGTTGTGAGTTATACTGCTTTCTTGCATCTACTTTAGTAAGCTTTAGTAACAAATTTTAAGGAAATGCATATCATAAGAAAAGAAAATGGTCTATTTAATTATGAAGCTTATATTCACTTAAAATATTAATGCATGCAAAAATATTATTCTGTTGATATGACTTATTGGAAAATTACAACAGTGACTCTTTCACTAGGCAAGAAAAGCCTTACTATGTCTAAACGGTACAAAATGTGAAAGAGTGTTCTGTAAGGGAAAAGAGATAGAAGGCGAAGATAAAGGGTTTTTTATAATTATACCAAAAAAAAAAAAAAAAAGAGTTCAGAGGGAAAAGTGCATAAACTTCAGTATGTTCTGTCCCTGTTTTAGCTGACAATAGAGGGAAATTGAGAATTTAAGAACTCTAATTGAAAACGGGCCAAGATTTTATAAGCTAAGTTCTCAGGACTATGGTATAAACATGTCACCCTATTGAGTTGGGTGGATACAGTTTCACTTGCAACTACCTGGTGAGCCTGTCCAAACAATTACTTTAAAATTAGAATTTAATAATAAATTTTTGAAGTACCTACAGGGTCATCTGGGGCTCTTCCTTTTCTATAAACATCAACACTTGATTTATTAATATGCATTAAAAATATTGATACTATCCAAGTTATTAAAATGAATACACTATACAATAAATTAAATAGTATTTTTTAAAAAAGATTTAAAGATAATATCTAACATGACCTATATTGTTCACTTAATAACTAGTGTTATCAATCACAGCAAATGGCAATGAAACATAAGGCAATAAAGGCTTTTACATTCAGATAACTGTTTTCCATGGCAGAAGAGAAAAAGGTTGTGATGAAATAGTGAGGTCAGGAAAAGATTGGAACCGAGCCTTGTAGTGTAGTGTAAAACTGAAGAAATACTCTGAATTCTCAATCCCAATCAACTTCCATATTTGAGACAGTTCGCCTTCTACTAGTCTTGGACAGGTGAAAGAACAAATTATTGTGTGATATCCTTCCATTTTTGTGAAGGGTTCATAGAATGAAATATGGCAGGAAGAATGTCAGTAAAGAAAACAAATTCTGAACACCGCTACTGTGCATCAGAGTAGACTACAAATACGACAAAGGTCACAATCTACTTACAGGAGCAGCTGGTAGGACATTTCTCCTTTTAACAGTTTCTGTACTAATTATCACCATTATCAGAGATGGTACTTTTCATTGTGGCAGCACACAAAATAACATGAGATGAAAAGAAATAAAAACAAATACTGTAAAGGACCCACAGGTAAAAATGAAATGGATAGGTTTATCAGAAGTTGAATAAACTTTTTTTTGCAGTAGAAAATGTCGAGAATTATTTTATGCATACTGTATTCTGGCACCTTCAACTAGCCCATGTTACTCTTCAAGCCAAAATCAGGACCACAATGCCCTTTAAAGACTTGATTCATTTGAAATAACTGTAGTAGAAGCAATTCCTCGAGGTCCTGCTGACACTTAGTAGGAGGACCAAATATTGAAACTGTTGAAGAGAACTTTTAAAAAAAGCCTGCTCTACTTCATTACTTTTTCAACATGAATCGGCATACTATTCAATGACAGATACTGCTGTTGTCATCCATGCTGACGCAGCAAACTTAACTAAGCATGATCGTTGCCCTGTCCTGCTCCTGGCTGCCCTGCGTATCCAGATCTTCTCATTTCCTTTATCTTCTTCAAAGTCCTCTTAAAAATCACACCTGCAAAATTTCTTACCAGATGAAAAATGAAATTTGTCAACATAAGATGGAAACACACAACATGTTTGAGTTTACTGCGTTGTCATCTTACTGTGGACTGACTTTCTAGAGATCCCATGAATGAACACCACAAACAGCAGCTCAAAATATCAGGTGTTTGTGTCAGCACAGAACCGTTGCATCTTGGAAGTCACTAAGGTTTAAACAGCTCCTGACCATGGATATAACTGCATTATGCCATATCAAACTCACCCATGAAACACCGTTGAGCATTAGCATTTATTCATTTCCACGCTCTGCATCCCTGAGCACGTAGCTAACAGCTGACATGTACTGGTTTAGAGGAAGGATACAACCAGAGCTTTTTAAATTTTTTTTTTACCTTTTTTCTCTTTGTTTTTTTTTTTCTTTTAACAAGGAGCAGCACTGCAGCATTAATGTTTGGTGAAAGGTTAAGAACTACAAGTAATTACAGAATGCAGCCCTGAAAATCTAAACCGCAAGAACTGGCCTGAGGCTGGCAATTGCTGCTACCACAGTTTTGGCTGAATGAGCTATCATTTGACCCTAAAGCACCTGTCCAGCCAAAACATATCAAAGCATGGATGACAACAGCTATTTCAGCAGTATTTGCAGAGACAAGAACACATCAAGAGTCAATAGTGAAAGTAATAAAAAAAGGCTAAATTTTCCATTACAAATAAAACCCAAGAAAACCTTTCTGATCTTGTTTGTACAAGAAATGTCTGTAACGCTAAAGCTTAGAGGTGGAGGGGGAAAAATAAACTCCACACATTACGACTGGTCATAGCAAAGAAGTATGCCACTATAACCCCCAGAAAACAGCCTTCAGGAAAATAAGCACATCTTTGTTTTTGTAAATACTTTTGCCACTGTATTGACCATTTCTTTGAGTATTTCTTATCTCAAGTTATTACATATCAAAAGCGTGCTGGGAAAATACTAGAAAACCAACTACGAAAGAGTTCTTTCAAAAGCACATTTGAATTTTTATAATAAGCATTACTCACTCTTCTCCTGCCTTTTATCATTAATGATGAGCTGTTGGAATTGAGTGCTCAGTGCAAAGCTTCATATGAAAGCCTTTAAACTTCAGTGTTGGCCAGATAATATGAAAATTTTAGAATTAAAAGTACCATAAAACTAGGTTTTTAAGTTATGGTTTTGTATTTCAGGGATCACGAATCTAAGTGTTTGTGAAGAATGTTATTTTATTTGGTTTTATCTAAGCAGTGTTTTAATTGTACTGGATACTGAGGAAACAGAAAGATATCTTCATGCTATGATTTAAAGTAATGCTTAGATTGCTATATATTATCGTGTATCACTCATTATAGCTCTACATTACTTGTCAGACAAGATAGCAGTCTGATTCCTTCTAGATCTAATATGTTGCTGAATTCTCCAATATCAATCAATTAACAGGAGTGGGATGGAAGACATGTCAAACAGGGCTAATTATGTCCAAGTTTATCCACCTGCTGCTGCTGCCACTGGAAAAGGAATCACAGTTGCATGGATGCTGAAGACAATAGCCCTCTAACATCAACTGTCATACTATGCTTCAGGTACTATCTACCTTCTTTTTTATACTTGTACTCCTTGCAATTACTAATGACTACCACTCACATCTGCACCGCAATCTGAAGGCAGGCCTGAGCTTGCCCCGCAATCCAGATTTATTTAATCTTCAACGTAAGTGGTCCCAAGCACAAAGATTTCGATGAATCCTAGAGAAGGAAGGAAGCAGCAGCTTGCTGTCACTCTGTCCATTAGCACAGGGACTACTTGCTCCATACAGGCGCATTGCTCTAAGAGGGTATGGAGGCGGGCTTTGGGCTTGCTTAGATTTTAGGAACACTCCCACATCTTAACTAGTAGGTGACACTCATGCGGACACTGACTGAGGACTAGGTGGGTGCACCACAATCTAAACATATGCTAGTGCTGGCTACCAAGTATATGGAACACACTAGATTTCATTTGCTATCTTGTCTGTACTGCATTGAGCTGCTTTGCTGTAAGCTGAAGGTCAAGACAACTACTTGTACTCTTGAACCAATTATTCCTAAAACCCTAAACATATTTTCCCAAAGTAGAATACTAGATCAAAGAATTTCATATCTGGATGAGCAACTTTCAAGCAATAGAAACAAGAAAACTGCCTAGCCCACTGTCTTTCCACTTTTTACCTTGTTTGGTTTTTGGAGAAAACACCACAAATAACAATCCCCAATTATAGACTATACACCTTGAGCATTCAACTACTGCTTGATTTGTTTCCATCAAAAAGCAGTTTATCCCATAACTAGTTTTCTTGCATGAGACCTGAAAATTTCTTTTTGCCTTGGGAAAACATTTTCCTATAGTCAAATCTACAGCATCTTTAGAAAAGGTAACATTAGTCCAATATGTAAATAAAGAAGAAAAGTCTCTGATCTGCAAGCAGCAGTAACCTTTAATATACATTGCAAACTCACAGGAAGCATTGCAATTAATAACTTTATCAAACTGCTGCATTAGAATTGCTACAAATTATTTACTCAATTTCCTTAACATTAGAGAATTTGTGCAACACACAGACAGACTACCCTCCGAGAAAAAGGCGGCGGCATGCTGTGTCTGGTCACTGGGCCAATGAGTCCATTTAACAAGGAGGAGGAAAAAGTAGAAATTAAGTGAATAGTGCTGTGACTGAGCCTGGAAATCTTACTGATGGAAAGTGATCACATTTCAAAATGGTTGTAATAGAGAAACTGTCATTAAGCAATGACTGTGTGGCATCAGGACACATTAGGAGCTAGTAACCTGGAATTAGAATTCTGAGAAGGAGCTTTAAACACAGAGTACATCATGCTCTTTATTTTTTTTTTTTCTCTGTTATTTACAGATTTATTGTCATTTTTTTCCTACATCTACTTGTCAGCTAACTCTGGAAGAATCTACACTGCTATCAAGCACCATGGAGGTCACTCCCACACATCTGATTACCTCCTCACTCGATTCACAGGAGTGTTGCTAGACATATACTGAAAGCTACTGTGAACAATATGTTCATTTTTAAGACAGATGTCTGTTACAAAATGCTCTTGGACTCTAGAAGCTACCTAAACTAACTAAATTTTCTGGTAATAGTACAACTTCCAGAACAGTGGTTCTACACTTTAAATATTAGGCCTTCAGAAAAGGTAGGTATTGTTCAGACTAAGACAGTGTCAGCAATCTGAAATATTGGCAATAGTTTTATACATGGTGTTGCTAAGGGAAAGACTGTGATAGAAACTCATAAATTCACAAGAAAAAAAGGTTACTTATAAGGTCTCATATATGGAATTAAGGATGAATCTTTTCTGACTCTAGCTGCAGAAATCCTGAAAGAACCTTGATAGGGAAGCAAACCAATATTATTAAATTTGCTACAGGTTATTCAATACACTGTGTACTTTCCACTTGAATAAAGTGAAGCAGCCTCAAAGCCTGCTGCCAGGAAAATAACAATTGCTACTTGCTCTGGCTGTTATACAAATATCTAAAAACACATCTTTAATTTAGAGTCACTGTAGACTAACAAAGAGGAAGACACCCTGCCCTCAAAGGTTTAATAAGTATATAAGGCAAAGAATAAGTAGGATAAGGGAAAACTTAGATCCTCCAAGCCATAGGCAGCATACGGAAGCTGAGGAAGATTGATGGCCATACTTCCAAAAGTGTTTATTTGCCGAAATGGAAGCCACACCTGCAGACCGTCTCCCTAGACATCCAGAGAGGTAAGGGTTCCTAAATGTCTATCTAATCCCCACCCCCATGCTGAAAACACATAAAAGTTTGTGAAAAACCCTGAACATCTATTCTCTCTGGACCACAATTTTATGACAGACGTATGCAAGAGCACTTGTTACTGAAAACAGACAATATACTTTTTCTTAAGGAAGTGGTCCAAACCCTCACAAGCTTTTACCTGATGGTCAAGGATCTTACCTGAGAAATTAAAAGTGTACATTTGGAGTCTTATAAGACTGAAGATGGCATTGAATATTAAGTCATTGAAGTAGGACTTTTTTAATGCTGATTTAATGTTTGAACAAAGGAAATGTTACAGAAATACAGCTAAACAGTACCATTTCCTCTATTAAATCAAAAAAGAGGAGAGACATGAATACCTCTTACAAGGATCTTGTTCATTTATGAGAGAGAGAGACTGGTTATCCAGAAAACTTAAACCTGGCTTTAGGTACTGGTAGGGCTTAGCTATTCTAGCTGAGGTAGCTCAGGACATGAACAGAAGTAGAAATCTACCCATCTTGTGAGCTTTCCTATAAAAAAGGTGTGCCTCTATCCAATTCTAGACATCTAATATTCACTAATTGATATTTTATGGTCTTAGTTAAGTCATTCTTAAACATTTAACTTGCTTAGATGTCTCCTCTTGATGTCCCAAAATCAAGGTTCTTCACCCAGTGTGCAAAGACCTGCTGAACACACAGGTGAGATTTTTATTTCATGTCTGCACAGAGGCGGGTGCTAGGTGGTAACTCCACAAAGCTAGCACACTTTGTCTTACAGGTGACAAACATTTATACAACTTGAGCAACAGATATCAGTAGTTTTACAGTTATGTTTAATTACCCTCTTTCCCATTGGTCCTTACATGTCTCATCTCCAGTTAAAGTTACAGTATCTTCTCTTTTAGCTATGCACGTTCTACAAGAAAGGGGCTTTTCTTGTTAGGGGGCTTTCACTACTCAAGGGCAGATTTTTTGCCATGCTAATTAGGAAAGTTCACTCACAGTTCAAGCAGTATTCTTTTTATCAGCAGTTTTGTTCCATTTTGCACTTATCTTCATACTTTGTTTTAATTACAACTGTGGCTCTTCAAGGCTGCAGTGCTAGTCCTTATCATTTCCTTGTGTTGTTTTGCTGTCCTCATCTTAGTTGTTTGACATTGTCCTCTTTCAGTACTCAGGTATTTTTGAAAATTATACTCCATCTTATTTACCAAAGGTTACATAAGAAGCCTTTGACTGAAAGAGAAATTAAAACCACATTTCATAAATCCTAACCCAGTGCCTTAAGTATAAAATTATTTTCCTGTAAATATCAGTTTCCCCTGAGCCACTTTTCTACCCCCATGGTATCTTACTGAGAAGTCATTCTGCTACTGAAACCTAGCGTATTTGAAAGTGAATTAAGACGATCTCTTTTCCTGTCCTATAGTGTTTTTTTCAGATGTTCTTCTGAGCTCCTTTGAAGCCATCTATGTTCCTTCTTCATTCCTCATTTTTTTTTCCCAGATATGGCTTCTGCTTCCTTTGGCTTTTTGAAATCCCCACCTTCTTCTACAGACAGAAGCAGCTTACTGAAATCTCACCTCTTGATGTTATTTGAGGACATTTCTGACACTTATTACTCAAAATCTTAAGTTCTAAAGAAATCTTCAGTGAGACTATGCGAAAGTGAAGAGTAACAAGGAGTAAAGAGACTTCCAGATGATGCCAGAAGTGAGATTAAAAAGATGTCTTTCCACCATACAGAGGATTAAATGGAGTTTGGAAAGAACCAAACTTTACCTATAAAATAGTGAGTTAGGACAGCTAAAGAATGCCAAGGGTCTAATTCCAAGTCTACACATTCGAACTCGAGTTAGTTAGCACTATACACTTATGGTGGGAATTGCTGGTTCTCATGAAGTGTTTTATCATCCCGCCCATAAAACATGGCCTTCCAAAAGCACCTGATTAAAGAGTAATGGTGTGGGCCTATCACTTTCACAAACTAGCTTAGCAATTCACTTGCACATTAGCCTACCAAGGAAACAGACTGTCATTTTGGTGACGTTGCTTTTGTTCTGAGTTTCTTGGAAGAAATGTTGCATTTAAAAATTGCACCATGTCTTTGCTTAGAACAGAGTTGAAGAATTCTGCTCCTGATGTACCATGAAAATGTGCTGTAAATGGCACCATTATGCAAAGCCTATTGGTGATCTTTCTATCATGCACCACATTCACTAGTGAACCCTGGTGAGACAGGAGCACTCTCACAGTTCTGGAGAGAGACAGGTTCAATGATCAGAGATTCTATAATCTCCTTTAATCTTCAACATCAGAATTGGTGACTCAGGTATATTCGGGGGAAGAAGCTGTGGGGGAGCTTCTTTAAAAAGAGCAAGCAAAACAGAGTAAGCAAAGCACAAAACTAATTAAACTTGATGCAACAAAAAACTAAAGCATTTTTGATGCAATTTATTAAGGAGAAAAAGCTGTGAAATTAACAGCAATCAAAAACTAATTAAAGTTGATGCAATAGGAGCAGCCAAAGAATGCCTGATAACATTTATTGAACCAAAGAAACATGGCTGTCAAGTTAAAAGAAATCAACCAAACTCTGTTTTTGAATAGTAACGCAAAGTTAATTATTCTCTGGGTGACACTTACAGAATAAGATTCAAGTCATTACCTCAAAAGACAAAAGGACTGACATGCTGTGTTAAACTGCCTGTGAAAAAAAGGGTCTTAATACAGAAACTTTATAAGCAACTCCTAGGTCTTGCATATAAACAAATACGAGTCATCAGTCAAAAACAACGCACTATTATTGTTCTATCAGTTTCTTCTATAAACTAATATTTGATATTTAGGAGAGTACCTTGTCTAACAGGATACTTACAATGCAGAGACTCCTGGTGTTTCCATTCTAGCTTTGAAACTGATTGCCTCAGCGCCTTGGGCAAGTAATTAACATCTAGAACTCCATTTGTTCTAGGATTAGGATGCAAAACCCAATTCCTGATGTCAAGCATCATTTAAAGTGTGGCCAACTGCCAGAAACTCTTTCCTTATAGAAAGTCTTGGTGGTAAATAGTGAAGTGGGTCTGTTTGCAGTGAGCTAAGGCACTTGTATTTCCACTATGTAGTTATACATCTTTTATATCATGGTCTCAGATTTATAAAAATCATTCAGACAAAAATAGATGTTCACAAAGATTTTAAAGAAAATTACTATATAAGTACTTTTTGTCAAAAGACTCGAAAGTATGTTAAAAGCTTGCTTGTTAGCTAAAAATCCGTCTTGTAACATCTGTAAGAAGGGTCACAGTCAGGGTCCCAGTAAAGTGAATCTCATCCAAAATACTCAACTTCCGGCACCTTTATTCTGGAATCATGGTTTAAAACCAATTTGGGGGATTCTTCCCAGTCTATCTCCAACATTATAATCATCCTGCTAAATCACCATCACAAGGCTTCCATTCACGCACTGAACAAATAAAAGTCTATCTTATAAAATGTGATACCATATCCAAACATAACACAGATCCCAAGGAAACTATCAGATTTGTTTTGTTATTTTAATCTCACAAAGACAATCTCCTCAGCTAGGAAGTAAAGTTTTCTATAATTCATTTTCATGCTTTTAAGTTCCATTTTCTGTTGTAATAAAAAACCTACCTGTCTTTGGTGTACAATATGTTAAAAAATGACTGCTGAAGCCTATTATTCAATTTCAGAGAGCTGCAATCTGGTATTACTGACATGCCTAAGGAACATTTCCATGCCACATTACTCACTTTTTCATAAACCTGGCATTGTTTTTAAGCACAAAATAGTAAGTTAATCTGTTTAATGGTGTTGATTTTCTTCTTTACTGCATTTTCACCCCCAAGGAATTTTTAGCAGTGGGAGAGATCCTCATTGCTCACACATCTCTACATCTTTTTTTATAAAAATTCTCACCCCTACATGGTCAAAATACCCATTTTACTTGCAGAGACAGTTTACTTCATTAACATGGATATTTAATGGATAATTTTTCCCTAGTCTGTACAGAAATATCTTAAAATTTCTGAACAGAAGTTTTCTTCTTCTTCTTCTTCTTCATTCTGTCTTCTTTATAGTGAGTCAAGATTTTAAACTCCTTTGTACCTTGGGAATAAACACTGGCTTGCAGTGAGCACTTGCTTGTGTTCACTTCAACAGCAGATCAATAAAGTTCCAGTTGAGCTCCAGTACAGAGAGCATTTTCATGTTTGCTTATTATAGACTTCTTCAGCCTGGTGCAGAACTTCATTGCACCTAGAATTATGGGGGCGTATTAACTCTTTACATAAGCAAGTCAATGTTACTGAAGTGTAGAGTTGTATCTGCTATGCCACGTGATGATTTGACCTGTTACTGACATAATCTGTCTATTAGGCAACTGTTGGTATGTATTTATCCTTAGCACCAAGGCTGGAGTTCAACCTGTTACACTTTTATTTCTTGCATATACAAGAAGTA
>Ga0181612_180455_pt1 | contig 22997 bp, 17 predicted proteins | sample HoacroProtozoa21_FD_119630 | JGI IMG/M metagenome (GOLD analysis project Ga0181612, IMG submission 119630) | Hoatzin crop microbial communities from Cojedes, Venezuel. Combined Assembly of Gp0051906, Gp0051904, Gp0051908
CAGTTAATCTCATCTTAAAATAGATAACTAAAATAGGCCAAATTAAATGGAAGGCTAAACTGTTAACTCCGAAGCGGATTTCTACACTGTAAGACAATAGAGCTCAGTGAGGTGAATCCACCTCTGGTGTACTATTATTGGGGTGATCTATAGATTATAGAAGTATGTAATTACCAGTGTGCATAGAATCACAGAATCAGAGAATGGTAGCTGTTGGAAGGGACCTCTGTGGGTCATCTAGTCCAACCCTCCTCCCGAAGCAGGGTCACCTACAGCAGGCTGCAGTTGGCTTTTTCTTGGCTGGGGTCTGTACTTTTGGACATGATCACAGACGGAGGCCGCATCCCCTCTTGGCTCTTGCCTTGGGGGTTGGAACACCCACGTTTTTGATGCCCTCTGCCGCGCCAGGCTCCCTGTTCCCCGACCGTCCCTGCCAGCCCTCCCGGGAGCTGGTGGGCCGGAGCCCTGCTCCAGACGAGGGCTCAGCAGGGCTTCAGGCAATGGCATTTATATCTCCCTCTGCTGCGTCAAACCTCATTCAATACATCCTAGGAATATATTTGCCCTTTGCAGATCCTCATCACAATGATGACTCACAGGATACATCTTTGATACCAACTTATTAAAAGAAAAAGATAAAAGTTCCTTTGACTGCTTTGTCATTATTCGGTTTAAAAAAAAAAAAATAGTCAACACATCCAGGACAGAGAATCCATTGCTGCTCTCCAGTCTGTGTCTACAGAGGTAACGCTTGCTGCGACAGTGCGGCGTGTGGTCGTACCCTTCATCCACCAGCACGACAGACAGCTCTGCCAGCAGCCAGCCCCAGCCCCCTCAGACGACAGCCATCCCCGGCACCGCTGAAATCAGCGTACTTTCCAAGTGACTGGGAAGATGCACGGGTGCAGACAGGCCAGCCCAGCTCCAAAGGCCTTGCCTCGACAGTTCACCACCTCGAGCTCTCCTGCATGCCCCAGCTTCATGTGCTGGAGACCCAGCTTGAACGGCTCCAAGTCACTGCTCCGGGCTCCTTACCTGTTGTTCCTGGTTTGGCATCCTTCCTGCAAACACGCCTGTCTCTAACAGGGGTGAGAGCAGATGCAGGCATAAAGCAGGCATCCAGCCACAGCAAGGTGCTCCAAGCTCCAGTAAGATGGGTCCTTCCCTAAACTCCACTGGGCTTCAGGTCATGCCAAGAAGTTACAGCTACACCCTCTTCCAGGGGCAGGCGTAAGAGTCCCCAGGGGCACTGCATGTTCCCGAGGCTGCCAGGGGGGTCTCACCAGCAACCTCCACGCTACCTTGTACCAGTTACCATCAGCAAGCCTTGGAGATCCTGCCTGAGCCTGCTGGCGGCTTCCCAACCACCTCCTCATCATATTAATGACAGACTAATTGTGTAATTGGGCTAAGGCCTGCACAGTCTTTCCAATCTCTTGAGCTAATGACTAAAAGCACTTTCCTGCTAGATTCTCCCCCCCTTTTTTCACCAGTAAGGATAAAGTGAATCTCAAGTGTTCTTGAAAAGCCTTTGTAACTCTGCAGCAAACCAGCTGAGATTTTATGGGTCCTAACAAAGAAAGAGTACACCTAGTATTCCTCTAACAGGGTGGGGATTTATCAGTATATGGGTAATATAAATTGAGTTTATGAGAAGCAGAATTCTCCAAGGGTACTTCCAGCAGATTTCAGAAAAGTACTCTTTTGAAGTAGCTGTAGCTTTACAAGGAGGAAGAGGATTACTCCTAAAGGTGATGACAATATAAGTATACAAATAATGTCTTCCGTATTTTTTTTTCACTAGGCAGACAGCAACATTTCTCACCCCTTACTCAGAACAACCCTCTCTGCAAGTAGAAAGATCATGTTTCCTAGAAACAGATTAAGTACTCTGTGGTCAAGAAGCAAGACATTTAAATGTGTCGAAAAGTGTGTACTTATCTCCTGGCCCGCCGTTGGAGCAAGAGAAGCTCTGTCTCAAACCCAGATATCAAGCATTTCCTTCAGCTGGAGGTCCTACTCCACCTGCACGCACACCAAAGCGCCTCCTGCAGCCATGAACGAAAAGCAAGTCTCCACCCAGCACAATTGCATACACAGCCTGTCAGGCATTTCCATGATGACACTTGCTGAAAATGGGATAATGAAACCCCTTCAATGCAGGAAGGAGTATCCCAGTTATTAGGTTGATCTTGTCAGCACAACCTTTTTCCTCCTCAGCCATGGAGGAGAGGGCTTTTTGTCAGCATCTGGCATCTGCACAGCGCCAAGCACACTGCGTGCACAGCATGTCAGCTCCTGGCCTCCACAAGCTAAGCATAAGCCTTCAGTTTGCTTTTCCCCCATCGTTCGCTACAGATTATGGCTGTAAAACATAGCTAACTGGTACCTCTGTGAAACTGTATCTTCTCCTGTACTCCCTGGTCACGTTTGCTAACACTACCCCACTTCCAAGTATCTTCTAGTACTAAGACCAGAAGCGTGAAAGCCATTAATTTGGCATCACACTACACTGCACTGGCAATAATACACAAAAAAGTGAAAAACAGCCAGAGATGCCTGAAAAGATTGGTTGTGATAAACAGAGCCATTTGCCTTTACATCAAGCCCACATCAAAGTGGCCTCTAGAGTTTTTGCAGAGGCATCACCGCCGTGAAGTGGAATCAGGCCATGCCCAAGGGACAGCAACTGTATCACAAGCCCCTGAAAGGAGCCAAGAAGCGGTTTTGCTCAGGCAGCGCCAAGGCTGTGAGTCCAGTTCACAGGGCTGAGAGGATGACAGAGACCATCACAAATCGAAGACAGGCAGTTTAATCACTGCATCAAGCAACAGTGCTGCTTTTGGCATTCTCAGTGCAACCTGCACAGAGCTGTAATGGGAGCAAACAACAGATCCTAGGGTACCAGCCTGAACGTCTTATGGGAGCAGTTGTTGATTCATCTATAAGCAAAGTATCATGGGAGTTCCCCTTTTGAAAGTTGATGCATTTTAGAAAGCACAAAAAGAAATGTCCCCAAAAAGACCTACCTTTCAGCCATTGTAAATATTTTTAAAAACCACTAATATTTCCACTGCATCATATATTTCTCAAGCTTAAGGTCCAAATGGGAGATCAAATTCTAAAACAGAAAAAGTACCAAAAGCTTGGGAACCATGATTTAAAACAACTTTTTATTTAAACAGTTCAGTACAGAATCGGTTTCTTACAAAAGAAGAGCTAAAGTCCACACATGTCCCCCGCTCCTCACTCATCTGTGGAAGTCAGTCTCGAGTCTTGAAGAAAAAACACACACACTCTTCCTGAGCAGCCAGGTGTAATCCCTGGCAGTCAGCACAAGCTTCACTCTCCACTAACACAAGCAGAATGTGCCATGGAGCAGGTCCTAAGATTTAGCAGAGGAGGCCAGGGATCAGTGTGCTCCGGCAGACCTACGCCTAACAAGGCAATACACACCTCCTGGCAGACAGATAATACTACTTCGTTTCATGGTACCGACTGCTCTGCACAGACAAAAATCTGGGGCTCTCCCTCCTCTCCTCCAGCTCCACAGAACATCAAGACCTGTCTGGATCTTTTCTCTTCACTGCCAAACTGAATACCAGAGCGCCAGCCTGTGAGTTACCCAAGTAAGGGCCAAATTTTGCCAGTGAACTGACTTCTATAAATACAGACTAAAATTCTTGGAAAACTGATTGCTAAAAGCACTCTGCAGTGGCTGAGAAGTTAATTATCACAACTGTTCTGCCCTGTGGACAGACAACCAATATCTGCTTTTTAAACAAAACAACTGTGGAGGCTGATGTGCTAAAACAAAGCAGGACGCTACTTGCCCATGGCCACTCAGTCATCAGCAAAACCAGGACGGCAAAACATGCAGGCTGCCAGGTGTGCGCTGCTCACCTGTCACACTGTCAGGTTGCCTTCTCATCCTTCCAGATGAAACACACTAGAGATACACAAAACTTAGTCTTTTATTTTTGAAAACTCAAAAAATAATACTTGATTGTTTTCTCTTTTTTCATACAAAACACGTCTTAGCCACCATCTCTTTTGCTGTCACCATTACACTTTAAAAAACTCCTCAATAAGCCGCTTTTTGGGGGGACTCACTGAACCTGTCTCTCCTTCTGTGTCTTGCAAGGCACTGCCAGAGACAAACTCGCAAGCATCAGCTGCCTCCAAAAGCAAAACATCATCAGTGTCATCTCTGCTCTCAGAGAAGGTCCTCTGGAAAAGGTCGTAGATGGTCTTCTGCTTTGGATCTGGCTGAGAAATTAGAACAGGCAGAATCTGCATACACAATGTCATATAAAAACAAAGTAAGCAACAATCAGAGGGCGCTCTGCTCCCCCGAGACAGTGCAAATGTGTATATATCATATGATATATGTATCATACATACATGTATCTCAGACATATATGTGCTACAGAAGCTATCATGTCTCCTTGCATGAAGCAAGTCTGGGAACTCTCTGTGGAGAGTCCAAGTCAAGGAACGGATCCTGGGAGGAGTTGGAGAACCTGGTCTGTAGCATTAAAGGCAGAACAATTGTAACGTCAGCCTGCCAATCACTTGCCAATCTAGATGTCCACAAGCCAAAGACCACTCAGCCTCTCCCAGGGACCATCAATATTCTTTCAGGCCAATTACCTTAGGACAGTACTTAGTGGATTCAGCTGTCTTGGAGAAATCGGTTTCTGAAAGACCAGCTTCCCCCAACACTTTGATTTTCTCCTGAATCATTGGCCTAGGAGAGATAAACAGATATTATTGAAAGGAAGAAAATATCATGCAAGGACACTGTGTCATTTACTACGTGTAGATTCAAAAAAAGATATAACAGGGGTGTAAAGATGGCTTTTTCCCAAAGCTTGCTAGTTCCTTAACCTGTCCAGCTCTTGTTCGTGACGAGTGTATGCTGTCTTGGGATATCAATCAATCAATCCAATTCCAATAAGTATCAATCAAATTTAAATGAGTAGTAAGAAGAGGATTTCAGGCTATAAATATTTGGAGAACACACATATCCAGTAAGGAAACTAATTGACTGAGGCAACACCAATGGTATGAAGTCAGAACAAGAAGATGCAGCTAACGGGAGTCCCAATAGCCTGTGTGTTGAGTCTCCAAGGCAAGCAAAGGTAATCCCCCACCACCAGACACATCCGCATTTCTAGGGTATCTCCCGATGTCCTTGCAGGAGTAAGGATCCATCCCCAGCCCAAGAGGTCCCAACTGCACCTGCAGACTGGACACTTTGAAAAAAGCAAAGGCCACAGCACAATTAATGCATTTACCAAATAGCCTTGTCGTCTTGTTCTTTTTCTCGCCTTTAAAAAGGATGCCACTGTCCTTCTCTGAAGAGCCATATTTCCTTCCCATTAAACATTGATGACTGCACGGACAGCATTTCACAAATAAAGGCAGAATTACTGTCATTAACTTTCCATGAAACGTGGGCGATGCATCAGTTTCCAGATCCCTGCATTGTAGGGTTATAATTATTTGCCATCATGATATTCTGGGAACTGCAGAAGTTCACTTAGTTCATTTGTTCCTTTAAACAAGCTAATAAAGATGTAATTTTGGACTTTAAACGAACCAGCTGGTGGATAATTTCTTTTCATTATTTGCAGGTCAGTTCCCTTGCAGCACTAAGGATTCCTCAGATCCTCCCCTTCCCCAGGACATCAGATTCCCCATCCCTAAGGACCAGTGTCCATGGGTAGCTCTCACTGCAGCCAAATACGCTCAGCCCACAACTCCCCAGAGATGGGTCAGTAGCACTTCTTTAATGCATCTGAAGGGCTCACTGAATAGCAACAGAAAAAGCGCAGTCCTCCTCCACATCTCCCTGTCCAAGCACTCAGCAGCCAGACTGCTCCTCAGACCTGACCCGTGATACTTTGAACCATCTCCAGTGTTTGCTGACTTTGCTTGGAAGTACTCAGCACTTTTCAGTACCCCAGCAGACGAATGCTCTGAGCTCTATCTAATATAACTCCTCCTTATACAGTGTCTGTGAAGTTTTTAGATGCATTAGCTCTCCCAGAATTTCTCTCAACAGCCCTTTCTTTGTCAGGTAACTACTTTTATTCCCCCTGCTTGTCATCCACTTAGTTATGTCCACTGTGGCCAGGCTGTGTCACCAGCTCACAGCAGCCCTGATTAGCAGTTACTGCTCCTCCCCTCCACAAGCTGTGGAAACCAGCACTAACATCAAGCACCTTACACCACATATGTGACAAACAGTGAAAATGGGTGGCAGGAGAACCAATGTGTCTTTCTCACTTCCTACCATAAGTAGTCATCTGCTGTGCCTTTAGCCACCAGGTAGTGAACATTAACGGAGCTGGTCTGTCCAATTCGATGTGCCCGATCTTCTGCTTGGATCAAAACCTTTATGTAAAAAAATGACAATGAAAATAAAGTGAAAGCTGCAACATCTAAGAAATAGCATAAGCACCAGAGAACAGGGAGATCTCCTTTCTTGAGCTTCGCAACTACTTCTTATCTGAATTCTGTTAACACCTGCAGCCTCAAACACAGACTAAACCCAGAAGTAACCGGGTGCACCGGGTCTCAAAAGGCATTGAGCATTTTTCAAAAGCAGAGGGTCAGCATTGATGATGAACCCTTTCAGGTCTCGGCTGGGCAAGTTGTTGAGAGCTCTGTCAAGTTAAGAAACAGGAGCTTATTTCCCTGTCACACCATCTTCTCCAGCCAGCAAGCTGTTTAACCAGCCTTGCTAGTTCAAGCCCAGGCACCTGGGGGTGCACAGACAAGTATCCATCAGAGAAAGAAAGAGAAAAAGCCTACGGACAGTTCCCTGTGCATTACATCTCCCAAGTGCCAATGTTTCTGCTCTTCAGGGAGCATACAACTGCTGTCCCTTCCAGGACACATACCCCAGGATTCCAGAAGAGCTCTGCAAACACCACCAGGTCCGCAGCAGAAAGTGTCAGGCCCATGTTTGCGGCAGTGAGGGACAAGACAGCCACGACCTGCTTCTCCGAGACCTGGAACTTCTGACACAGAGACTGCCGCTCAGCTGAAGGTGTGGAGCCGTCAATGCGAATGTATTCAACACGCTGTGAAAAGGGGGAAGAAGATACTTTTTAGAGGCCTTGTGTCCCCTTTCCCATATCCTCCTTTCATGTTTTAGTGGACTCTGTTTCCCCTCCCCATGGCAGAACCAGAAAACTAAACAGGCAACAGTTGTATTTTTAAGACCTTTCCTGATCTTTAAGGCAGAGGCACTGTAGCTCAGCGTATAATGCACCTCCCCTCTGTTCACAACCCATGACTTGCTCTTATACGTCCACTGCTCTCCCACCAGCCCTGAGCAACAGGAAGGACAGCAACAAGCTGGCAACTCAGGTACAGTGGAAAGGCAACTGGCTTAATACAAACCTGAACACTGTCTGAGTGATAATGTTACAGCTGCTACAATCTCCCCAACCTCCGTAAGTCTTCTCCTGTTTGTGATGGGAGGGGATGGGGTCCTATGCACCTCAGTTGCTCTGTGGTAGTCTCAGGAGAGGCATGACAAACTTGGGTGATGCAGGGCCATAACTCTTCAGTGTCCAACGTCCTAGCTCTGCCGGACAATGCTGCCACAGAGGCAGCAAAGTCACCACTGCCACTGTGGTTCATAGTTTGGAATATTAACTTAAACCATCCTTTACCATCCATGCTCCAGCATGACCCAGAACTCTTGAGGGGCATCCACAGAAGTCTCTCATAAATAATTAGACAAACACTTTTGAAGTCAAGAGCACTGACTGGCATGTCTAGCAAGTCTCCCTACAGTATCCCAGTTCAAAAAAGTAAGAGCATCACAGAGATAAAGGCAGGCAGCCATAGCTGGACTTTGGTTGTTACGTTTCCCCTCTCTGAGGAAAGTCTGGAGGACAAAGCAGAGATGGCCACACAGGGTAACACTCCTCCAAGAATTCACAAGCTCCATGGCGGATGATGGAGGTTTAAGAACATTAAATACAAAAAAAGCCATTCAGCTAATACAAAGTGCATCCTGTGAGGCACTCACCCCGACAGCTCAGCTCCCTCAGTGAAGGTCACATTCAGAAGCACAGCAAGTAGAAATTATCTCTGCCACTAACTTTCATGAACTATCTGACCGGCCATAACCCTGGGGAGCTCTTAAACAGCTTTGAAGCTGGAACAGCGATAGAGTTAAGACAACTCAGTAAATTACTTACTTTCTTCTCCAGCTCTGCAACTATTGCATCCAGCACTATCATGTGATGAGCAAACACCAGGAATTTATCATTCCCACTTTCCAGTAACTCCAGGATGTATTCTCTACATGAAAAAGAGGAAAAAAGCCCCCCCAAACTCTATAAATGATGTGCTGAGAGAACACAGACTTTGCCACAACAAATTTTAAAGATACTGCTCATCTATACACAGAAGCTAGAAAATAAACTAACATGAAAAAGTTGCAGTAAAATGCAAGTAGAAAGTCAAGCCTCCTACAGACTAAAAAAGACATTGCAGGAAAATCCACTCTATTTTCTTCAACACAGCTGGACAGCTGCCTACATTTATACCTGTGTATCAATCAATTTATTATATCCTACTTGAAGCATGACATCCCAGACCAATCAACTGGAGGGCATCCCTACTTATGACAATCTCATTCACCCTTCCATGTTTCTAACTTTTGCACAATCACAACACACTAAGCTAAATCTGTATACAATTATCCTTTCCATGTATACTTAGGATTGTTTTTATTTTAGAAGAAAAGGTTTCTGAACGCCTGCATCAGGGTATCCTAAAAGTAGCTTTCCTTGCAAGGGTTCACACTGATCATTTACTACAGCTTAACAATCTAAATACATCAGCTATGTCTAGGAATTATGCATATGCATATAGGCTAATGACCAGTGAAAGGTAACAAGACTCCTTTCACAGACAGTTAAACTGTTAATGAAATGCAAACATCTGGCTTTTGCCATGGACTAATAGCTGAGCGACAGAATCCATTTCTGTGTAGTAACTTGTGATACAATCAGGTCAACCAGAGCCTGAAAAACACCTAAAAATCTAAAACTTGTAACTAAGCATAGCAACAGCTATCAGAACAGATGATACAAATGTCATCTTTGCTTTGGAATAAAGTTGTTGTGAAGATCAGGAATACCAAATTCTTTGCCAAATACAACACAGCTCAGGTCAGCAGCAACTGTCAGAAAACACCAATCGGGATTTCCAGCGCTATATTAAGATATATCAGTGCTTTGCAGACAGCTCCCAGGGTTCTGTGATCTTCAGATCCTAATTATGTGACAATATCATTTAGCAAAGAAATCTGGAAGAAGAAATGGGATTGCTGGATTTTAAAGCAAAAAAACAAATACCAAAGTGAACTTTCAGTGTAGCAAGCAGATGCATATTGCATTTAACAAATGGCTAGTCATTTCAGTGGAAGCAATGGAAGACACTGTCATTAAGGGTAAGACACAGGAGGTGCTGATGATCATAGGACAGTACCATTAGCTAGACAGTACCGTACACTAGCAGTTTATAAGAAGTCGTATTTTAAATGCTACTAAACCCTGGGAAAAAAAAATTGACTAGTTCCTACCAGAGAGTCAAGTAAACAGCACTTCACAGTTTTATATTCAGTTCACACTTGCAACTGAATATAAAAGGAAGAAAGTCTTCTAACTGCTCACTAACATAAAAGGAAGAAACTCTTCTACAGAAATGAGCGCTGGGACTCTGAAGTGCAGTTCTGTGCCAACCAGGCAGATTCTGCAGCAAGGTCTGAGACTGTGAAATCACACAGCGCACATCAGTTGATCCTTACATTCAGAGGGCTGTGCAAAAGTAAACTGTTTTGATGTTATTAGCATTCTACTTATTAAAAAGTCATGTTACATGACCTAAAGCAACTCCTTTGCAGTCGCAGTAAAAGGCTAAAGATGAAAGGACACGGAAAGTCACAGAAGGAAATTATTTCTAGGAAAGATAGAGTTAAAAGCACACCTATGATAGAAAACTTTTGTTACTGAGGTCCCATGTAAGCTCTATGGAAGAGCCAAGAACTTCAGCAGGGGCTGACACATCCTTAGAGCATGCTACAACTAAAGCTCAGTCCATCTCATAAGCTTTTTGGCTCAGGTTTCCTGCTGCAGCAGGACTACAGTGTTTGTTTTCTCAAATTCTGTGGATACTTCTAGTTTCATTACTCCCTCCCTCCTTAAATTGAAATTGTTTGGGTCCAGACCCAGTAACTTGATCCAAGTCCTAAACACCAAGTAATTTTAGATGGTTCAAATGACAGTTCAGATCCAGATCTGGAATGAAATCAGAAGACTTACTGAGCCTAGGAACTGCAAGAGAAGAAAATGTTTAGTGCATTGTAATTAAAATCAATTTTTCCTAAGCTGACTTGAGGCTATGCTTCATGTCCCTGCACTGTTATCTCTAAGGCCCCGTTTTCCTGTTCTCAGCGGAAAAACACATTTTCTAGGCAAGAATGAAGCAATGACACACAGCTTACACGACTGAATGGATTTTAGCTTCTGCTGTTCTGCTGTAGAAGAGAAGAAGAGCTTCCTTCTCCTGTTGTTTCTGCAGAGAAAAAGATAAATAAGTGTGAGTCTCAGAAATGCTTTTTCTCCTTCTTGTTTACAGATCTAGGATGTCTGAGGCTGCCAATAAACACTTTGCTAGGAAAAAGTCAGCCTAAAAACACACAACAAAAGGGGACTGGAGGGGGAAGTTTCCTACTTGCCACTGGGTATGGCAGATACTCACACACTCCTATTTATGACACCTCCCTTACTACATCCTAATCAACTCCTTCAAGTTGGATGACAAGCATATCACAAACGTAGCTTTAGTTGAGAAAGCGTTCCCCAATTGAAATGGCAAGGAAAAAGGCCAAAGTCCTTAGAGAACTGTACTAGCAGCCTAGGAGCCTAGAACATGCATTTGCCATCCATACCAGAAAAGCAAACAATAAAAGCAGAAATACACTCTTCACATTTTTGGCTACTGCTGCATTCACAATGCAGCTTCAACAAGGCTGTGTTTGTAGGGTGAATGGGATTACAAGGCAGGACAGAAGAGTAAGGACAGAGGCAGGAGATACAAGAGACAATTAGAAAAGACTAAGAAGAAAGTAAAAAAAGAGAGAGGAAATGGTATTTCACACAAAGGGACAAAGTAGACCACAGAAATCAAGAGGAAAAAAAAGCTGAGCTGTTTTGATTATGTTGTCTGTTCGTTTAGAACTGTGTCTTCAACAGACTTCCGCTGCGCCTTCACTTGAGGTGTGACTTCCTTGGAACTCAGGGTACTGGTTTTCCAATGAAGTTTTTAAACAAAGGTATGTGAAGTACCAATGGCTCATCATGAAAACAGTTTCTGACTTACACTTCCATATCCTTTGGTCATCTTCTTTGCTTCAGCTGCCAAGACAGCTTTGGTCTTTGCACTAATGCCTTCAGGAGCCACCACAACCATTTTGCGTTGCTTTGCTGGAAGCTGGGAAAGCACATCTGATTTCAGACGTCGGATCATGATGGACTCTTCCAGCAAAATTTTCAGTTCAGTTAAGTTGGATGATCCAGAGTAGTCCCAACCCCACGGCATCTGGGAAAGATCAAAGCAGTTATCAGTGTCAGATTTTCAGGAGACTGGTCTGCAGGTGATCCAAGAGTAGAATACAGTTCCAGGGAAACTGGACAAGTCAAGAACTTAATGGTCAGTAGGAAAAGAGATTTGACAAAAATGGCAATAAGACAGAAGTGTACAAAGTAATCCACCCAACAGGAGAAGGTTACTTATAAACTTCCCTTTTTCCTATCTAGAAGTGCTCAGGGAGCTGCAGCGAAGAGGACTACACAGAAAGGTAGGGATCCCTACCACAGCACCACGCACTAACATTCATCCTCACACAGCAAGGTGTTTCTGCTCTACACTTGCAGCTTTGGGCAGGCCAACAGAACTCGCTGCAGATCTGCACACACACGTGCACCTCGGCTTTATGCAGAGAGACACAAAAATCTTCTCTAACACCATAAGGACAAACACCCTTAACCCAAATGCCTTCACAGAGATGTTACACTTGTCTGACATGCCTAGCAAACGCTAGGTCAAATTGCCCGCTTTCCACTGTGACCTGTCTCTTGATATGCTTCCTGACATACCCTGTTTCTGCCACTACCACATTTGGCTCAGACTCCAGCAAATGATAAATAATTTGTGGCCCAAAATACATCACTCCAAGATTTGTCTCTTCAAAGCACCATCACTTCAAAGCTGCTCCGAACAAACCCTTCACTCACTCGTCCTTGAAGCACTTGCCTTAGAACCTGCCCTGTCCTCCAAGATCCTGTGTGTAGACAGCTGTTCAATTAACCTCACCTCATCACTTCTCCTGCTAGTAACCCCACAGCCTATCATTTGTTCTCTGGGAAAGAACAACTTAGCTGAGAAACAGTGGCATCAAAATTGGTACATTCCCCAAAAGAAACATCTTTAAACAACTCTTCTTTGGAAAGGAGACCAGTAAGGTTTTTATGTTAAAGGATAAAGAGATACCTTTCTGCTGAAATTTCAGAAATAAGTATATGAAATACAGCTACAGTAATACTGAAAACCAAGGCAGGGGGGATGAGAAATCTTCCTCACAGCTCTAATTCCAGGTCTTACTGGCAGTATCACCAAGAAAAGCAAAAAATACAACCTATGGTCTTGGAACAACAACCCAAAGTAATCCCCTACATATGTACAAATACACGCTCCTGAAATGCATATGAGATGTGAGGTGCCTCAGTACAAACCCCTTCGATCTGCTGCTCCACTCTCATTGTACCACATTGATTGCTAAAAGATTTTAACCTTACAAATCTATGTATCTTTTATTTGCCTTCCCCAAGAGAAACCTGCTGCAACACAGCAATAGAAGTAAAATAGGAAAAAGCTCCAAAGTATTCACGGCACCCTCCATCCTCCTGTAAAATGCACGAGACAAAAACTAAATCATCCCAGCCATAAGGTTAGTCATCTTACTGGCTGTATTAAGGGATGGTGATTTGATGGAACGGGGATGAGAGCATGCTATGGCACAGAAAGGGGAGGAATCAAACAGCTTATAGCCAATTAAGAACCTCTCTGATATCTGGAAGTGAACATTTCTACTTCAGGTTGAGACATAACAGGACAATATGCAATTCTATTGCCATGTTGTACTGATGTGAACCATTAACTGACTTCTGATTCTGGCACTTATGGCCACCAATAAAACTCACTTGACTTAATCTATTCCTACATAATTATGGTACCATCTGAATATCTATAGCTGGTTCATTTAACCAGGAAACAATTCAAACCCTAGACACAAAGCCAGTGTGGATCCTGTAGAGTTAAAACTTTGGCTCTGACAACAGCACAGTGGTATACAACTAGAGGTAATAAGCCCACCTGATTCTAAGCCAAGCCCTCAAAAAGCCAACATGGGTATTACCGCTCTGCTTCCCTGAAACCAGGATTGCAATGCAGATACACCCTTCAGGTCTGGCTCAAGTCTAGCTGGGTTTATTAGCTTTAGGCATGCTGCGTGAAAGCTGGCAGTGCTGAGCCTCAGTCTTTGTGCCACCTTCTTGCACCTCTTCAGGCTCTGTGGACCCAGCAGAGCAGATGCACAGAACCAAGAAGAACCCACCTGCTGCTGCACCCAGCTTCATAAGCCCACATCGCCCAGTGCGCTGGTAGCTAAGTCACAGGGATCAATACTGACTAGGCTGCTGAGCAAGACCTGCTACAGGGCACGGACACTCCCCTCAGGCTACCTCATTCTACTCATGCAGCCTATGTTTTTCCACTTCCCACTTCCATAACAAGCCAGTGACAAGTAATGCTTTGTGTCCACATAGCCCAGTTCATTTCAGAAGAGTAACATCATCATAACTGAAAGAACAAGGCACAAACAGAGCCAATATACTATCTACTGTCCTATTAAAAAGCATATGCAGGCAGAAGCCCTACAGTGTCTTCAGATTACTGTATTTCTTTTACGGTGACTGTTGCTGGAAATATTTGCAAACAAGGAAACACGCTAGTTCTGTGCTGCACCTAGCTAGTGATAAAAAAAGATGATTTTTTGGAAATTATTAAAATATAATTTAGTATATCCTATTGTGGAAAGGCAGAGAGAGAAAAAAGAGGGACATTTATTTTGCCAAAATACACATCTGGCTTTGATCCGTAACATTCCAGAACAAATGCTTCCAACTGTGACTTTCTTACCAAAGTGTTACAGCATCTTACATGAGTCAGTAAACTTATTACAGTGTCACTAGAAGCTGCCAAACTCTTACGAATTCAGAGCATGTGCTCAGATAGAAATTATTTAATATTTGCCAACATCACCCGGTTTGAAAAATGAATTCACAGCATGTATTTCGGGAAACAGACTTGAGATATTTTGTAAATAAGCAGGTGACATTTCACTTGCTGCATTTTTAAGAGGACAGATGCTGGGAGGTTGAATTACAAAATGATAAACTTTTGTTTTATAACTTTTCTAATCACCTCTGCCAGATATTTGCAATTTTCTGTCATAAAATTTACTATCTTCAAACAGAAACTAGTCAGTTTTTAGTTTTAAATTAAACAGTTTGGGTTTGTCAGTTTTTCTGTAATCTTATAATGCAATCAGATTTATTATTAATACCAAAACATTTTTACATAGCACCTTTCATCCTGACAGATCTCCAAGAGCCTTGCAAAACCCCTCTGGTTCTGTGCAATTCCATCCCCCACTCATAATGCTGCCACTTTCAGGACAGAAAGAAGAACCTATTTAAATAATGACAGCAAGAGCACCACAATAGTTCTTCAGAGAGGATGTAACTCCTAACACAATCTCGGGTTAGAGCTGCAAAAAGGAACATAAGGGACGTACTACAGTCATGAGGGAACAACTACAATCATCAGAAGACCTTTTAATTTGCTCATTGCTGAGCAGATCTATGGCAACCCAATATTCAGCAGTCTCATTTTTCACTCTAGTATTATCCGCATCTCTTCATTTCCAGCAGCCCTACTTCTTCTCTAAATAACCAAATTCTTCTAGGTTCACTCTATCATTTACTGATACTAACTGTAGCAAAATGTCCCAGGTGAGCACTGAGAAGACCAGTAATGTTCAACTGTCTAGCAGAGGTGGGTCAAACAGAGAAACAAAATTGTACTAGAAACCCTGCAGAGGTTTTGACGGGAAGCTGATACAGACTGTGACCTCCATGCTGAGTTTCATTGTAGGTTGAAAACTCATTTACACAGAATACACTGTTACAACCTGGATCGTCCAGAACAATTTTATTTCTTTTATCCAATTCAACATCTTACCTGAAGTCCATATGCCTCGTAATTGAAGTGACAGCTAGTCATGCAGAACTTTACCCTCAAAGGGTTTATGAAACTCCAAACCTATTTAGACTCACATGTCGCAATTCAACTTTCCTTTTTACTGCAGCAAGCCAACGAGATTAAACTGCATCTCTTCATTTCCCTCTAGGAAGCATTCTAGACACTGGTCAGACAGGAATCTTTCAAAAAAGATAATGAAACTTACCGGAAGATGCGGCTCTCTTCCTCTATATGATTCCTACTATGGATGGAGAAAGTAAGTTTATCCTCTGCCAGGAAAGCAGGGCTTTGCTAACATGAGTGTTGTTATCTTCCAGAACTCTAGCTCTGCATCTGTGATTCTGCATGCTAAGTGGCTTTACTTTAATCACGACATCAGCATAAGACTACCAAGACCAATGAATTGCTCATTCATCTTGTACATTTAGACATACATAGAACAGCACTACACTGGCTATGAAAGCAAAAGTGGATATTTACATCTAGGAAAAAGGAGACCTAAGAAATTTATATGAGACTGCAGTATGAATCTTCTTGATGGAAGCTTGGTATATGTTAGCTACCCCAAACAGAAAAGCAAACAAGCACAAAAGCTCTATAAATAGCTATAACTATTTTGACTGCATACACTGATGGCGTTCAGTTCTTCTGTAAATGTTTTTGAGTATTGAAATGGTCATTTGGTGTTTCCAACGACTCAGCTGAAAATTATTGCCCGGTCTAACAGAAAATGAGGCAACAGATTACTCGAGAACAAAGCAGAGCAAGCAAGTTTATGCACTACAGGTCCATGCTCACATTGCCAAGCCACTCTGTGCCACAGGCTGCTACATGCTTGTCCTGGAGGAACTGGAAGGCAAGCCAGATTAGAGGGCTCTTGTTCCAAATCAGAACTCAGGGGAATTTTTGTTCCCCTTTTTGTGTCTATGCAACCAACACAGAAGATCCTAGAGCCTCCTTGTACAACAGGCAGCAGCAAGAGCTCTTCTCACTGTGTGTGTTCCAAAAGACACCGCAGCCCTAGAAATGGCAAATCCAACCACAGCAGAATTGCCCAGATGTTGAGAGCAAGGCAGACACCTGCCATCATGGCTGCAAATGCTGGCTTTCTGCAAAGCCAAGATCTTGCAGTGGTTAGACTCAATGACTCAGCTGAAACCACTGCTAAGCAGCTGGCAGAGATGAGAGAAGTTAATTTATTCTCAAGATATGCTGAGGACCATCTATTTCCTGAATTAGAAGAGGGTGGAATACAAAGATGGACTGTAAGTCTCCATTTTTTACTTGCCTGGTGGTGTAAAAATCCAAAATTCCAAGCAACAGAGGCTTTACTTTGTTAAACAGTCACTAAAGCAGACTAGAAACTGTTTTTTTGGGGGGTTTGTTCATCAATTAGCCCAAACCTGCCACTGCTTAAAGGCCCCATAGTTACTCTGCCTATTTAGAACACTCTGGAGGCAAGCTCTTATTTGAATAGGCTCATTTCCCCAGCTACGTCCTTTTTTTTTTTTTTTTTTTTTTAGCTTTTTACTTTCGTGGCTTTCGGGCAGATTTTGACAAGAAGCATTACGGCCTCCATGTCTCAGGCCCACCACTGCAGCACCTAGAGCTTCTCAGGTTGAGAGCTTTCAAAATGTTACTCTGGAGCGTGACTTTCTCAAAAAGATGTAACATCAGACAGAAGGAAGGAAAGAAAAAGCCTCCACTTTAGCTGAAAAAAAATAAAATAAAATGCTGTTTGCAGAGTCACAGTCTGCCACGTCCCCCAGCGAAGTACCTTCCTGGCATCACAGTAGCGTAGCCCAAAGGAGTGGAACTGTGGGAAGAAGGCTGGCTGGACAGCCGCAATCTGAGTGTAGAGCTCCGCAGGCCGCGACATGGCAGGGGTTCCTGACAGCAAGATCACTCTCCTGGCAGCCTGGGAAAGCAAAATGGAGCATTGTTATCATACAGCTTACCTACAGCTCACAAGCAGAACCTGCTAAGCAGTCATTCCCTGTCCTGAAAGAAAATCCCAGAGCCATTGTCCAAGCACCCTAAATGGAACAGTACTTCACCTTCCAGAGATACTTTCAGCCTTCACTGCCTGAAGACACTCAAGGACAGTGCCTAAAACTTCTAGGAAGCAGGACAAACTATATTGTTTCTTATTCATCATCCACACGCTATAAGGGAAGGGGACATCAATTTTTACACCAGTACTTTCTGAATTGGCATTGACCCACTAGACACATTAATATCTCATGCCTGGCTCAACATTTCATTTGGCATCACATGTCACAGGAAAATGACACACCCTTTCAAGTACATCCTCACCTCCAAAATAAATTCTCTTGTAATAAACCTGCCACAGAAAGCCATAAACAGACTGTCTTCCTCACAAAAGCAGAAGAGATCCAGAGAAGTAGGATTTTTTCCTTACTTTGTTATTTTTTTTTCTTTTTAAATTCTACAAGCAAGGAGGGAAAGATGAAGGTGCCTGAAGCAGGACCAGAAGATGCCCACCTGACAGCCACCGTGAATCTAGGCAAAGCTGACTGGATGCAGAACATGAGTTAATACAAATCATGTAAGAAGATTGTAAAGCGTGTGCTGTAGGGGAGACAGGAAGGGGGCGGGGTGGGAAACCTGTACCTAAAGTAGGTGCACCCAAAAAGTCAGGAAAAAAATTACACTATAGACAAAAGCCTCCAAGATGCCTTTTTACCCTCATACCTGCATTATTATCTAATTCTATTATTAGATGAGAGCTGTGAATTTCTCCTGCTGTAAATTCACATATAGTAGTTAAATTACAAATGTCTTGTAATTTCCTGCATGGTTTAATGCAGGTTCATTAAAATAACAAAGAGATTCTTGAGTGACATCTGTACCAACAGCTCATTCACATTTAAATGAAAAAGAAAATGAAATTCTTTTATCGTTTCACTGAGATCTACCAGTCACCGAAATCTATTCAGCCAATTTATCCACTTGCCAACCAAATTTGGTGGAAAAAGAGTTCACAGATCAGCTACCGGAAATTAATTTCAGGACTCTATCAGATATTTATATATAGGTTGTAATCAAGGTGGGACTTGCCTTCCCCCTCCATCCCTACTAAACAGATCAGAAGGAAATGTGATCACCACCACAATCAGACAATTCCCATAAACATTTAAAAAAGCAGGATATTTATTGAACTAAATAAGAGGAGAGGTCACACCTTCGGACGTGTTGGAAGGTGAGAGTTAGTTCACACAAGACGGAGGTGCCTATGCTTCTCAAAAGAGAGAGGAGTCACATAGCCCAAAGATATCAGATCCCATGAGGAAACAAAGTGATAAAACAGAAATTTGGTTAGTTTTTAACATTAAGGTTAATAGTGGAGGAAAGCTGAGCAGAACCTATCTGATGCCTTGCAGAAGCCTTTGAGGAGTAAACTGACATCATTTTGAGAAACCTGCTGAAATGCAAGACAAGCTAGTCCCACATGTGCAAGAAACGTCCAAATTATACTTTTTACTCCTGGACTAACAGAAGGCCACTGCTAGGAAAAAGACAACATCGAGGTCGTGCAATTACAGACAGCTCATTTCATATAACTCTGGATCAAGCTAAAGCAAGAAAAGTTCACTCAAAATAGATCAGGGACATATTAAATGCAACATGAACCCAACTGTCTTGCCATTCTCAAAGCTCCTCCTCTTTGCAGGGTGCTCCCCAGAAGCTACATGGGATGAGGTTCAAACCCTAATTCCTCAGTAGTCAAAACAATTAGTCAGGCTCCTTCCCCAATCCCTAAAAAGGTATCAAAAGAGACAAATATAAAGTTACACGTTATTTGTATTCTAAACTTGTCCAGCTGCTGTTTTGCCATGCACAACTTAATTTTGAGCAGATAGGGTATCTAACCATTGCAAGCACTTCTCTAATCAGCCATTTTAAACAAATCGAGAAGTAAAAAAGAAGCCACAAATACACACCATCACCCCTCTGCAAACAACAAAACCCCAGAAGACGCTAGTTCCACGTGAGCTGTGAAGAACTTAAAGAAATTAACTCCAGAAAATTGTGTGGAACATAAGTGGTCTAACTCATTATCCCAAGGGTCCCTTTCAGTTTTAAAATCCATTACAGAAGGAGCCCAAGAAAGGAAAGAACGAAAAAATAATCTTAGGAAGACAAGCTTCTGCGTGTTGAAGGCTTACTTAAATTCTGTATGAAAGAAATTGCTTTGATCCACATCTCTTTTTCTAGTAGCAACTCAGTTTGAATAGATGCCAATAAAGATTTGCTCCTGCAGAGAAGTCTCTGCTGATCACTGCTTAATTCTTGTTTCCTGCTGAAACTTCTGTGCTGTCAAGAGTGAGAGTTTACCCTCTTTATTCTGAGGTCTATAAGAACAGTATGGAATAACACCACAGAAAACAAGATTGCAGTGACCAGCAAGGACTTTCTAGCAGAACCAGATCTGTAATCAATTGATACATATTTCCACACAGGAGAACTAACATTAGCTGCTCACTAACATTTAGGCATGAAGTTTCACCTTCCCCAGAAGCACTCCTCTCCCTCACGTATCCTTGTGACTGTTCTTACAGCTACTTTCTTGTATGGGAGAGGGACTCTGACAATGACTTGACTAGCAGAGACCTGTTCTGTAGCCCTCATTTACTAAGTAACATTAAGACAATTGTGTCTTTGTAGCATTACACTTGCACAAGCAATAATTAATTCCTCAGCCGTGACAACATTTACAAAAGTGACTTTGGATAGTCAAAGAATAAAATATGAAATGGTAACCCCAATGGCACTTACTTTAGAGGTCAAAACCCAGCACCCAACTGATTCGAAGGGGAGTAGGTGGGGGTGGGGTGGGGGTTATGCCACAAAGAAATAATTGAACATGCAAAGAGCCTCATTAACATACAATGACTGTCTCTGTGTTAAATGAATTTCACAGCATGAGGTCTGCCATATGCTATCAGACTGACATACTTTTAAAATAAGTGTGGCTGGTTCTGGCTGTACAATTACTTGTGTCCTCAGTTTTTGCTTACTCTGTCATTGTGCACTGCTTAGCGTAAGTATACCTTATCCTGTGAAAAGAAAAATCTGAGAGTAGCCATAATATAACAGAGATAATCACCTGATGAAATAGAAGATTTCATAAAGGGAAAGTGTTGCAGCTGTTTTGAGAATCTGTTTCTGTACTTGTGTAAGATAGATAGGGCTCTGCATTTCATAGGATGATCCTGCAGTGGTTATTCCAAAAAATATAAACGTCTTCCCCAATTCTTAAATAGCATCTAGACAGAGAATGTATATCAAATGGCAATGACCAACTACGACTGCAGGAAACTACACTACCTTCCTATTGCAAGAAGGAAGCGAAATTGGAAGGTAAGAGCAGATCTGAAGATGCAGCCTTGAGGGCCCACTGTTTCTCCAGTTTCGAGATGAAGCTCCTTCTCTCAGCAGCTGACAAAAAGCAAAGGCTTATTTATCCAATCCATATGGATTTGTAGTGCCTAAAGACAGCTACTATTTATTTCCCACTGGAAGGGGAGATTTTTGTGTTCCCTCCTCCCCTTCTACCTTCAGCATTGACCTACTTCCCTCTATTATTTTTAAGCATCTCTTTATTAAAACAAGCACAAAGAGTTTTAGATTCCCACCACACAATGTATTTGGACTTCCATAACAGAAACAAAGACCTTTAACCCCACAAACATCAGGATGCGCATCATGGTATTAACCTGAACAGCGGCTCAATAGGAACAATCACATTAGTAATATCACCCAAATGTTGTGGAACAAAGCCCATAGGAAGCATAACAGGAATAAGACTATTTTATGCCACTGGAGTATTTGATTAGATACTACTTTTTTCCCCTCAGTTTCCAACCCAGTTCTTCACTACAAACTTATTGTCACTCTTCAGAAAAACTCATCCATGTTCCATTGGGACTTTCCCCAGTTTCCACTGCCTTGCAATACTTCTTGCAATTATAGAAGAACAAAGACCACGCAGCACTTTGGCTGGTCCAAGGATGTAGAATCCTTTTCACTCCAGTCCCCAAAGGATCCCACCACAGGTCAGTGAAAAACTTCTGTTTTGTTGTTTCTTCTTCATCTACACCCCTGGGGCTTTGCTGTTTTATGGATATTGGTAGCATGTATATTCCCCCTCCTATGTTCACGTCTTTGGGCCAGTCTACTCTTGGGAGGAATAAACAAAATGCTTACAAAAGACGTAACAGCACGACACTTTCTACCTCTGATGGAGGCAGATGCAGGGCAGAGGCAAAGGGAACAACCAATATTGTCAGTACGCTGGTAAGAACTTAGTCCCAATCATCAGACTAAAGAAAAGCAGCAAGGTGACAAGTAGGTCCTACTACTGATTGCCACTGCTCTGGATTAGAGGCACGGACAAGCCAGGCCTGAAAGTGGTGACTCCACCAAAGCCCAACAGTATGAGGCTATTCTCACTTTGGTGTGTGTGGAAACAAGACAAAAGGACCACTTTGAACACAGGAACTTCTAGCCCTCTTGAGTATTTTAAGAGATGCTGAAGCTGAGGACAGATCGCATGCAACTGCTGGCACAGACTGGCCAGCATGAAAGCTGGCTGGGCTTGAAAGCAGGATTTTTGCCACATGTCAAAACATCACAAGGCTGTTTCCTACCACAGCTTTCAATCCATCCGCCTCCATAATTTTGCAGGGATGCACACAGGCTGTGTACAAACTCTGCCACCTGATTCCATGTAGGCGGATGAAGCATTGTCCCTCATGTACAAGTCTGCACACCCACAAGTTTGCACATCCAATGGCAATGTGAAGGGAATAAGAAATGTGGCCTACATATTTTGCTGCTGCTATTTCAGCTCACCCTATCTTATTGTTTGTGTAATTATAAGTTCCTCTCAAAGTTTCATCCAGTAACAATGAATTGGGCACAACATGACCATACACTTACTCTAAATTACTGACAACCTGGGGCAAGCTACCAGGTAGCGAGCATGGTCACTGCATACATCCAGCCATTATAAAAGTGCACAAAAAAGTCCTGGTCACACTTCCCACTGTCCCAAGCAAAACTTTCCTAAATCTTTGTCAGCATAGCAGCTTAGTATGTGACAAAACATACTGAATACTACACGCACCAGAACACTACACACACACTGTCTGTGGAATTTTTTAACATTAAAAAAAGTCTGGAAGTTCCCAACTGACAAACTTAGGCCACATGTTTAATACATGGTTCTACTTGACAATTTCATACCATGGTTGCTCCACAATACGTACAAGAGAGCAGGGAAAGATGAACTATTACTGAGTGGCTAAAAATATCACTTCATTTTGAAGACCAGTCAATATCAGATATTAAAACTAAAGTGAGACTTTAAATGCCGTAACCATAGGTTAAATATTTCAGAGGTGGAGATTCAGCTTGGCTATCTAACAAGGCAGATTCAAACTTTCCCCCTCCCTGGAATTGTTCAAGGCCAGGTTCGATGGAGCTCTGAGCAACCTGATCTAGTGGAAGATGTCCCTGCTCATTGCAGGGGGGTTGGAACCAGATGATCTTCA
>Ga0181612_144565_pt1:0-17500 | contig 22996 bp, 5 predicted proteins | sample HoacroProtozoa21_FD_119630 | JGI IMG/M metagenome (GOLD analysis project Ga0181612, IMG submission 119630) | Hoatzin crop microbial communities from Cojedes, Venezuel. Combined Assembly of Gp0051906, Gp0051904, Gp0051908
CCCTCCTTCCTTTCCTTCCCTTTCCTTCCCTTTCTCTTCCCTTTCTTTCTTTCCTCTTCCACCTCTCCTTTGCTTATTAAACTATTTTTATCTTGCAGTGTATAGTAAACACAATGATTCAAGTTAAAATAATACATAGACTATTTTCTATTGAAATCAAAAGAATATTTTTGACAAAAAGCAGTATTAACTTTGTTTGTTGACAGTATATTGCAAATTTTGTGTTCTATGCTTCCTAAAGGGGGTGAAAGCAGAAAGAAGATCTGCCTCCTTCCTTGGTCCTGGCTGCTGCTTCAAGGTCAGACAAGAGCTACTGAGGAGAGACTGTGGTGTGTGTCCTTTTTCTGAAAGCCACTGAACACATTTAGCTGGAAGAAACCCCTAGAGTACAGGCTAGAGCAGGCTGGAAATCACACAGCAGCTGTAATCCTGGAGAATGAGCAAAGATGGCGAAACTCCTGAGAAGGGCAGGGAGCTGACAGACAGACAGATGTCCAGGGTGCTGAAAAGCACTTTCAGGTTACCTGAAACCTCAGTAAAACTGAAGGTTTGTTGTTCTGTTTACATTCTGTTGATGGAAGGAAGCAGACATTGCTGCGTTGGCACAGAAGTAAGGCACCAAGTCAGGAAGATTTTTCTAATTATCTGATGAGAAAGTTCTGCTACTAAGGAGACCACCTGACACAATAGTCTTCACAGTGCTTGCTGCTCAGAAGAGGGAACCAGAAAAGAAATGTCTCACCGGGTTATACTAAAATTTTCCTGTAGTCTAATATTCTTGGTAGCAAGATATTTTATTTAGGGAGAGCACATGAGCTTTACCACCATACATAAAGTATTCCCCCACTGCCACAGGATCCACAATCACTGGATTAGGGACACGACAGAGTATGGTATATCCTTGCTATTGTCTTTAGCACAAGTTTATGGAATTGTTGTCTGCAAACTTGCTTAATCCCTTTTAGAACCACTAATACTCTTGTTTCCACAAAGTTCTGCTTATGGAGAAATGTATTACTGACTGTGTAAAAAAAAAAAAAAAAGTACTTCTTCAAATCTTAATATTAAAACCATCTCCTGCTAGTTTGGTAACTGTTACTTGGCTCTAGTGTTGCAAGATCTGTGAGTACTAGTTCTATGTTCACTTTATTCAATACCTTTATGGCTGTGTCAGTGAGCCGCCTACCACAGCTATTTCCAAAAAGGGTTCTAGCGGCTTATTCAAATGTGACTTATTCAAAGGTGAAATAGGCACTGGATACATACATCACCAGTGATTTCCAACTGCCAGCCCCAAACCCAACAATCTCTCTAACCGAGGTCAAACTATGACCCAGAAATCTGTTCAATGTATCCTAGCAAGTTCAGAGGCATCGAGGAAAGACCTTCAGCTGAGATTCCAGACGGTCTGGAAATAACTGTTACGGGACCATCTGGGAGCTCCAGTAATCCTCTGATGTGCTAGATGGAAAGTCACGTAGTAGAATCAAAGCCTGTGCCAACTATTGGAAGGTGAAATCTCTCTCTCAGATGCATTTCCCATAGCCTTGCTTTGATGAGTTCCTGGGAAAAGACTGTGGTATTAAGTACGATACTACTGAATCAATATTTACTGGGAGATCTCCAACCCCTACACCACTAGGACAGGACCCCAGCATTTCAAACTCTGGAAGCATGCTCGCTTTAAGAAAAAGGTGTAGACTGTTCTACCTCAAAGGTCTGGCAAGTTCAGTCTTCTGTTACAGCAATGGAAACAACTAGGTATGAGTAGAACTTCAGGGCAGAAGGAAGTCTGCAGTTTATGCAGATACCAAACTGAAAGAGAACAGTTGTGACTTTGTATTTATATTTCAAAAATAAGTCAACTAGGCTAGAGGGAAGTGAGTTGTCATGAGGATGGACAAATCCTGCAAGAGGTAAGTCAGGATAGAAAATTTTAATGCAATATGGGAGTAATCATTGCACATAAAACTGCACATCAGCTTCTTGAAATTCTGGAGGGATGAAATAAGAAATGCTATGGTAGAAGGACAATTTATAAAGAATTTGAGACTATAATAAAGAAGGAATACTTTGTTGAAAAGTAACTACTAATACCATTCATTCAAATCTTAAAGCATTCCAATTTCTTATCTGAAAGCAAAAATGGAGAAGAGAGGGGAAATTAACCTTCTTTATATCCAACTCTATTAACTTCTCTTACGATAACAAGACCAGATTATCTCAACACGCCACTTAAAAAATATGTAAATTAATGACAAACACATGTATTTTGCCATATATAGGGATTTACACTGGAACAGAAACCCTACAGAAGTAACTAAGAGAACCTTCACGGAATTCTAAATAGTGAATCTAATCAATGATAATGTTTTTATTGTTTCTACTGAAAACTGATGTGTTCTTATTGTATTGTATACTGAGAAATTTTTAGGATCTTCTTCAAGCCTGTTAATGGTTCCATTCATTAGTAGACCATGTTGCTCATTGAATATGCATTCTGTCTCAAGAACCTATTTTAATAAAACTACCTATCACTATGTGAATACTTTCTGAAAGGATTTTACTAATAATATTAATAATAATTTTTGCCATTGTCACAGCTGCCAAAAAGGAAAAAAAGGAAAAATTTAAAAAAGGAAATGCTTAAGTAGACAATGCAGAAACACTTTGTCATGACTCAAAAAAGTGATATGCACAGATTTTGTAAGAACTGAATTCAAGCTAAAGGTGACAGTACCACAGCATTAGATCACTAACATATGTTAAATCTTGTATTTTTGTATGCAGAAATACTAAAGATCTTTGTGGTATTAACTCACCTGTGCGTATTGTTGCCTACAGCACTCTCACAAAACAGTTCAGATATTCAAGTGACAGCAAACAGTCCAAGACTAAAGGATCACGGAAGCAATGCTTTAATCAACATCCATAAGAAAAAACGTCTTCCATTTCAGGGCCTAAGCTTTCCTCTTGTAAGACTTATGGCTGACCAGAAACAGTTACTGAATGCCTTGCTAACACTATGTTTTGCAGCTAAACCACATACAACAAATCAGCTCTGTCAAAGTTGAAGGTTTGGGCTTCGAATAGATAACTTGATGGTAACCTTTAACCTGGAGCTTCTGGATCAGCTGGTAGGAGAAATGACAAGACTAAAATCTCAGAATCATTAAACCAATTTGAAGCAAACAGAGTATTATTAACTAACTGCTTTGATGATCTCCTGTAGAGGATGTAACAGTGAGAAAGAAATACATACAATCACATTACTTCAGTGAAGACCAGTGAGTTGTCTGGTAACCAGCTTCTTAGCAGGGAGTGGAAGAAATTTGCCTTTCTGACAAGATCAGAGATATTCCTTCTTTTCAGAGATCTAAATAAAAACGTCCTTTATAATCTGTCCACTTAAGCAATTTAAATTTTCCTCAAACTGTCAAACAAAACAAGTCAAAAAAAATGAAGCAAATACAAGCGAAGTTACGCAATAAGGACTACCTTTAGAACCAAACTACTTTTTCTAACACTGCCCCAAAATTACTGAGACTGTATCTGTTATACACCAGAAGAATTTTTTCATCCTCTTTTTTAACTAAGATTCCCAGACACGTGCATTATTATCTTCTTTCTTTGTCTATCATAGTTTAAAATGTATTAATAGTCATATTCAGACAGACAAAAGCCATGTTTCCACTGCCTGCTATTTGCTCAAGGAACATTTTTTCATCTGCAAAGACTCTTTTACACAGCCTTGGCACCTAGTAATGCCTGTGCTGATGCTGGAATCAGTTTTCCTCCTGAAAATCATGCAAACTATCTGCAAGAATTCCACAATGCCTGTTACATGGTACCAACTATAACACTACATTAATCAACCCTGCACATAGCTCAAGTTTCTTGCAGAAATCAAGTACTTAGGGTTTGTTAGACCACTATATAACCTCAGTTATGACTAGAAAAAAATAAAGTATAAAATAACCTTACCCCAGCAAAGCACAGAGTGGAGCAATTGGTAACAGAATTTCAAAAAAAGGTACAAAAAGGGAAAATAACAAATGTCCGTTATCAGTATCTATCTGAAACTTTCACTCTGTTCTTAATGGCCACCTCAGGACATTCAGCAAAAATACAATTAGTTTTTGAGGCTTGTGGATAAGCTCAAACAAGCACTTGTCCTGTCAGAGTAAGATTCAAGCAAATCCACCTATTTTTCGATTAAGGTTCTTTATTTACACCTCTTTTTGATTATGCAGTCAGTGAATACAAATGAACCCTAAAAGGTAGATTGGGCACCCAATGTTCCATCTTCTCTCTAGCACATTTGGAGATAGTATCGTATATGTGTTTTATTTTATTTCGTTCCCTTGCTTCTTTTCTGTACAGACAGTTCTCTCGCACTAGAGAAACCACAAAATTATGTTTAAAGGTTTTCAGTTTTTTTTCAATTAGGCAGCCTAATTTTGACTGACATTTAGCATCTAATACAAGTGCATATGAAAAGGCTCTTTCAAGAGACTTTCAACATTCATTATGTTTACTAATCCATTCTTTGTAAATCAAAACCTCCTGTATTTCATTACAAGACTTAAAAAATCATATACTTTGAGAAACAACTAGTATAAAAATACCATATTAATGAAAAGTAATTTTCCTGTCCCCAGTAGTTCACTACACTCTGTCAAGATACCTGAAATGACAGGAAATGCATATGGTATTGAAACTGCTCAATTTATAAGGCACCTCCTTAACACTCTGGTAATTTTCATAACAATACGTACACTCAAATTACTTGCAACTGGCCAAAGAAAACCAGTATCAGAGAAAGAAGAATTTTGTCCTGACTTTTGGTTCTGTGCTTTAATTCAAAATACTCCTCTTCATGGAGCTTAAATCTTATGGAAGAGGGGATTCACACCTATTCTGAGAAAACAAAGAGAAAAACTGGGGAGTAGCACTCACGGTAGGTTAAGATAGTAGTCATGGACTACACAACTTTACACATATAGATGCTACCTGAAGCACCTAAACAAGCAACATCTGTTCATCTTATTTATTCAAGTAGCTGCCATAAAAGGCTGCGTTGTGTTTCGGGATTCTCTAGGAATTTCCCACATGTGGGCACAGCTACAATTTATTGACTTTTTAAAGAGTGGTCAAAAGAGCACTTAATATTTGTGAGAATATTTATAATGGTTAACTTTATAACACAGAAGTTAGTCGCTTTAAGATGCCTCCAGAGAATCATAGAAAGAATCATAGAATGCTTTGGGTTGGAAGGGACCTTTAGAGGTCATTTAGCCCAACCCTCCCGCAGTGAGCAGGGACATCTTTAACTAGATCAGGTTCCTCAGAGCCCCGTCCAACCTGGCCTTGAATATTTCCAGGCATGGGGCCTCCACTACCTCTCTGAGCAGCCCGTTCCAGTGCTTCACCACCCTCATTGTAAAAAATTTCTTGCTTAAGAAGGAAGGAAGAAGGAAGGAATGGATTTCTTCCGTAATCCATGAAAAGAATAGACTCCTTCATAAGACAGCTAAGAATAGCAGTACAAATATTTGCTTGGAAACACTCTTGAGACTTCTGATAAAAAGTGATGGACTAACCCTCTCTGTCCCATGCTAGGGACTGAAAATATTCCCCCACTTGCCCAACCCCCACCTAATTTTGGGTAAACATCCTATTGCTCAGAATTTGTAAATAAGGTACCTTCTGCCCTCTGTGCTAGCCCATCAAACAGCTGCAATTAATTGTAAGAACACAAAATGACATGTACTTTCTTACTTTTTCTGTATTTTTTTACAACAGTTTTCTTCTTCAGCCGTCACTATAATTTTAACACAGAACCTCCATTTCTTACCATTAATAAGTAATGAAAGGAAGATAAAACCAAATCAGTGAAAGCATGGTGTAAGATGTGATAAGACATTTCTAGCAAAAATTATATAAACGTTCAAATTCGCCATAGGCTAACAGACATCAGATAATTAAATATATTTTATGTTGATGGATTTAGTACAAGTTAGAAGACATTACAGCATTCTTAAGAACAAATGTAACACAACTTACACACCAGAGAATCAAAAGCACCCTTAACTAAACATAGATTTTACTTAACTGAAGTGGTACCAAGACCTCTAGCCATCGTCAGCTAGCCATTTAAAGCTGAAGGTGAGATTCTTGAATGGATCTGTTCTATACCAGTGTACAGATTAGAAAAAACAACACAAGCTTTTTCAAATTACTAGAAGTGAAAGCATTTATCATCCCTGGATAATACCTAGGGATGTTGACAATATGGACTTCTGGTTATCCACAAAACTAGTGGTATTAATAATTTACATTGTTGAAATCTTGTCTATCACACCATGACAGCTAAAGGTCCTGTTCTTCTCCCCACACTCAAGTATCCTTTCGATATCTTAAAAAATATTTCAAACTAGATGTCTAATATGCTAAAATTACAATCCAGAACTTGTTAGAAAGTATTATTTTATGCCTTTGTGTAATGTCTAATTTTTAAGTTTAATTTTCAGTTCACTCTGCTGATGATGTAGATGCAAAGAAAGGTGAAAGAGAAAGATGGATAATAATAGTCATTAATTTTGTCACTAAACAAGGAGGCATAGCCTCCCAGTTTTTATCACTGCTGTCAAGATAGAATATTAGTATTAAACCTCGCTTTCATATGTGTACTGTGTTTCCATAATAATTTGTATCAAAAATAGTGTCATAATTGGTTACAACAAAGGGAAAGCTAAAGACCAATAAAATTCTTAAGACAGTTTGAGCTTCATATCTACAACCCTAGGTACAAGACAGATTTTTACCTTTACTACAAATATTTCTTACTCCTGTGGGATCCATAAGATCATCACTGAAAACATGAAAATTATCCATGATGATCGTCTCTGAATGAACAATCTGTTTTTGAGTTTATGTTTTCAAAAGAATAATAAATCTCAAAAATATTAAGAGAGGAAGCATCAGATAAGATAGTAAGATAAAAAGTTAAAGTGACTTCAAAATCCATGTCAGTAAGTATGATGTAAGGATTAAAAATCAGGGTTTCCAGACTTACAATATACTAGCCATCAAGGAGGGACATCTGTCAGTGAAGCAGAATTAGAATAAATTCTATCTTGGTAACCTGTTTTCTTATTTGATAGTTTTAGGGAAGGCATACTGAACTAAAAAACATTTCTATTCTCAGCAGATAAGTAAATATTTATTTGCAGGTGTATATATACTCTATTTTAAAATGTGACAAGGGTTTAAACTAGCAAAAAGGAGTAGGGAAATGGAACAAGTTTTTCAACTTCATAACAGTCATCAATCCAATGGAAATATTTAAAAACAACTAAAGAACTAGAGATTTAATGCTACAAGTAACTAACTTGGATACTATGGCATACAAATATTTATCGCAACAGCACATACCACACTTACCAGTTCCTAACTGACTAAGCAAGCTTACTAAAAATGTGTTATTTTTCAAATTCTATTATTCCTCAAAACTTCAACTCATGTAAACCAGCTGTCAGTTAATTCTGCACTATCACATCCTCATAAGTTTACTATCAGAGCAAAAGAAAAATTTCTGATGAAAAAAAATTAATGTCATAGTAAATTGAAGAGTAGATTGAACACAAAGCCATAGGAACTCATTTCCTGCTTATGCAAAGAAAGAACTGGTGGTTGTGGCTTCCCAGTTTCTCACTACTCAATGCACAGATGCGGCAAGACAGTTCCCAGGAAACGAGTGGCGTTTTGGATGAGGTTTTGGGCTTAATCTCACACAAGACAGTGTAGAATCTCTCTGTTTTGGAGCAAAGTATCTTTTCCTGTTTAGATACAGAGATATTTTATTTGTTAGACATGCAAGGCTGCATTAACAGCTGATTTTAAGGGTGGATATCTCAGAATCTGCTGAGCTAGAAGCAAATACTCCAAACCACTGCTAAGCCAAGAGTACAGGTTCCAGTGCTATAAAACCTTTGTTTGTCAGTGTAACAGCAGGGAGATATGCACATTAAAGCTCTCTCCCATAGCTCTATTTTGAGAATAATCCAAATGAATTTCAGCACAAATGGTAACCTTTATAGATTAAAAATAACAATTTATGTATTTATAGGTAGTACAATGTGCCTACAGAAAAAAAAATGAAAGAGTGTTTTGGAAGGCATGTCTGAGAGATACACACGGTAAGTGTTTCAAGGCCCTCTCCCCTCCAAGCATCCTGAAAGTTAAATAGTTCTTTTCTCCACAATGAAAGACTTAACTAAAATAAGCAGTATGAACAAATCTCCAACTGTGAACTAATTAAAGACAATTCCCTTTCATGGTTTTCCCACTAAATGTCATTTGTGATTTTATTTTGCTTTCCCAAGTTTGTCTTACTTTATATATCTGTCCTCTATAAAGTTAATGCAAAATACTAGTTATTTTAAATACTGGACAATATAAACAAAACCTCAGGAAGTTAACATCGGCACTTATTAAAAGTCTGAAAAAATTTAAACTGTGAAAACTTGTGTGGTCTCATACTAGCAATATTCTTTAGCTTTTCCAAACAATAAAAAAAATAAATAGGATAACGAAAAGAGAAACAAGGAACCATTTTATTTGTTTGGAGTTATGCACAGCACAATATGCAAGTGCCTATGTAATGCTCAAGTCACTTTTTGAAATATCTGTGTTGCTCTAAATTAAGCAAAGCTTTCAGCACCTCCAGATCAATCCAGCTATACGCCAATCTAAGTAACAAAAATTAACTGATCCAGTGAACACCCTTGGGGTTTGATATTCAGTCATACCCAATGCACATTGCCCTGTGGCACAGGAAAGTAGAAGGCTTGTTTTTTTAAGAGTTACAAATTGACATTCATAAAGATGTAGAAAAAAAAAGGTCCAGGGAGAAGTAATTCAGATTTAAAGTCAGCGTTGACCTGTTTTGAGCAGGAGGTTGGACTATAGACCTCCCAAGGTCTTTTTAAACCTGAATGAGCCTATGATTTTAAACCTGGGGAGTCACAATCTCCTCCTTGACTGCAAAGATGTTTTAGCATCACTCTGACAACATGGCAGCTTCCTAACACTTGCTTCATACGATCCTTAACTGTGGGGATGCAGGCGACACGAAGTGATCTGACAGCCTACCCCCTGCTACTTTACTTTCCAGTAGTCTCGCAGTCGGTCTCTTATGCCATCACCAGAAATGCATCCACGATTGTCTAAAGTCAGAGACCTCATATCACATGGCTGATGAACACGCAATGATACAACAGGCCTTCTGAATTTTATTCATGAATGAATATACTTAGGCACATAACAGGCTGGGAACGCAGTAGCCTTCCCTACAAATTGACTCACTCCCTCTCTTAAGTTGGCCTCCACTGTGTTACTATAATAAACAAATACCACAATTCAAAATTGAGCAGTGAAGTTATAATTCGGCTTTCAAAAATTAAACAGATAGTTCTCATTCTCTCTAAAGCCTTCTGGGCAAACTCTGCTAAAGTCAAAAGAGCAGCTTTGCTACCCCTTTCTCCAGTCAACAGTTAGAACATTTAAAACAGCCTTTTGCACCTACCCGTAAATTGGTACAGCAAACTGGAACTACTTTTCTTTCAATTTAAAAATTAACATTTTGTCTTAACTGCATATGCAAATGTCTAAGACATTCAATACAGAAATCCCTCCCTGACTGACATCAATCATCAAAAAATACATCAGATTTATACTCTAAAGTACTTCGTCACTTCTGTGATAGCACAGAGTGGTCATGCATACATATGTAAAGCAGAAGTATTTAATAATTGTCCCCACTGCAGCTGAAAATATCTTCTGCTGCTAGGGAGATTCATGAAACCTGAGAAATCTCGAAAACTGAAGAAAACCTGCCATTAGGGACAGCTGACAATCTTTTCAGTTCTTACTGATAGTGCTTGTAAGAGAAATAAATTGTAAGTGTTATTCACAAATATTTACTCAATATAACTACACCACTACTTTAAAATTAGCAGAAGTTCTTATTATCCGTACTCATTTTCATTCACAATGCACTAGGTCAGAAAAGGGAACTGAAACAGAAAAGTAAAATACAGCTTTAGAGAAACTCACCTTCTATTCAAAACATAAGCTTACTTATCGCTAGTGCCTCAGCTCCAAGGAGTAGGTTTATGAGCTGACAACTTGACAGTATTTCTTTGTTATGACTGGCTGAGGACATCCAATTGTCATACAATAATTTTCAGTAATTAGTATACATACTAGAAGTAACTCATCTTTTCACAAGAACAATGTTCTTTTGGATAAACAATAGCTTCTGCAACACTAAATTATAGAGGCCATGATACTAATTTATGGGGGGTTACAATTATACATGTTGTGGGCCACAAGCACTCTGTGGGCTGTGTAATGAAGGCCAATAGTTTAAAAACTCATTAGAATTACAAATAATCTGCCAGGTGTTTTCCTTGCTGTTATGGAAGACAGCGCTATCTTAGTCTTGAGTGTCCAAAGCCAAGATGAAAGAAAATATTATGGAAAACTCTATGGCCAATAGAACTCCATAAACATCTTTTTCAAAACAAGTTATTATTTTTATATCACTGATCAAGCATAAAGGCAGCATAGTAGTGGCTCTATCAGTGATGCTAACAAAAAATCTCATCACTCCACACACACATTTTACCGGTCTTGTAAATTTGATCACCAATCTAGTTAGACAATCTGCAAGAGATTTGTGGGCATGAAATCAATTAGAAGGAAGAATAATTATAGAAGAATGGTACAACAGCTAGTTGGAATTACCTGGAATTACATCAAAGGAGTAAGTTACAACTTTCTATCTCATCTTATTATATGAAAATTTTAAATATTGCTTTTAAATAAATTCAAAATAAACCAAAACAACTTCCAAGTCCTTTACTTTTCATCCCACTAGAAATTTAATACAGAAGTTTAGACCTATCTAAGAAAAAAATACTGTATTATTACAGGTAATGGTTATCTGTGATGATAGTCAATCAACAACATTATAATAAACAAAACCTAACCACTAGATTTCAGGTATCCAGCTATAAAAAAATGAATATTTTTTAATATAACATATAATAAACTGTTTTGAGGTCAATAGGCAAAAATAGTAGTATTTTTATCTTGGATAATATATTTTCATTTGGGAATGGCTGTGGTGATGTAAGCAATATCCTTTGCTATATTGCAACAGCTTCAAGCAGTCGTAGATTAGAAGAGATTTTAGAGTAAACAGGTCAGAATACAGGACATGAAAATATACTCTGGTAGTCAGAATGAGAAAAAATCACAGTACTGTGGATTTCAAAGATCAGTGTTAAAACTAAAGAGCCTTCTGCGACCATACATAACATACAGGTAGAACGTTCTGAAATGTAATTGTCCTGGAAAGTCCACTGCCTATATACACACAGATTTTATGGATATACAAATGACAGTATCAGTTGCATGATTAAATTATTTATGGATTTTACATAAATTAAAATATTCAGACCAAGTGGTCTGATACTAAACAGATCTGTGATTACATCACCAAAGTTAATTGCTGTGCTCAAGTGGCAAATGTAACTCTTTTCAGGAGTACTATATAAGGAACATAAAAAATGTAAACATAAACCATAGAAAACAAATTATATAAAGAACATTACACAGATTTAAAGTATCCAAAATGTCAAAACCAGAACACCATTCATCAGTTCAAAGTAAAACCATTTTTCTATCATTCAGTACAGATGCAGCTTACCAAAATTCAGTTGTTAAGGAACAGTAAGCAGGTGTGGGTTAGCCTACAGATTTCCTGTGAGTGTATACTAATGCTGTATATTCCAAGGGTTATACTGTAGATCAAATAACAGTACATTCAAGTTCTCTCATTTAACATGAGAGAAAATATACTTACATGTTAAATTTGACTTTGAATTGATTTTTTCTTTTTTTTTTTTAATTACAAATAGAAAGCAATTACTTGTGCCCTAAAATATCCTTACCAATTGGACACTAATTTTACACTTCAATTTTTCTGCACCCATTTCATGTTCTACGTATAAATCCCTTAAAATTCATCTAAGCTGAATGAATACAAGTTTTTAGTCACCTGAAACTATTCTGTGATATTTAGATTTCATGTATCAATTAAATTAACACTGAGTTTTTGTTATTCAGGTTGTTGGTGTGCAGAATTACATGGTCTACTGTTGTAAATTTAGAAAGTAAATGTAGGTTTCTAAGACAGTTGGTACTCTCCAAGTTTATAATCCAGCTGGATTCAATATCATTACAGGGATACTGCCTGTATCACTAACATATTTGAAATATATAACTTATTAAAACTTACGTTCAGCATTTGTGCTAAATTTAGGAATCCCTGAAATTTTAAAATATTTGCTTAAAAATACAAAATATAACATTTTCCCCTTATTTGTGACAGGTTTTGTAATCCAGCATGTTTTTAAAAAATAGGTATTGTCTTGTCCAGGGCAGAAGAATATCACTATGCAACAGTGGTTTCCTAAAACTTATTGCACCAAAACAATTGCATTTGTGGAAACTGAAGTGTGAAAAGCTCTTAGGAATGATAAGATGGGAACTGAGTATCAGTACATGTTTCTGCATAAGGGTAACTATAAAGGGTAATCTTTGCAACAGAGTGAAACCCTTCAGCTTTATTTCTGGAACTCCTTGTGCTTTTAACTATGCTTGTAGGATGAAATAAATGTAGGTCTTGATAAACACAATGTGCAAAATATTAAAAAAATGGGGGAAAAATTTAATGATTTAAAAGCCAAGTTTCTGCTGAAGATAACGAGGCTGCGTCGATTTTAGAGAGGCGAGACACGTCCTCGTATTCCACAATAGCTAACAGACCTTCTGAAAAAATGAAGGTAGGCAAAACCATGTCACAGGTCAGCAGGAATTTTCAGTTTTTAGTGGAAAAAGAATCAAAACACTTCTAGCCAACCTTCTGACTTCTTAATGTTCTGATCTACAGTCACAGAATCCACTTCTATCAAATCTGCTAAGTCATGCTATGTGAACAGCTCACTTCAGCTTCCATTGATATCTGTATCAAAATTTACATCAACCTGAGGAAGAACCTATTTATGTTTTTGTGACCATTGTAATTCTAAGAGCGGGAACTATCAGTGCAGATCTTTGTTCAAACACACTCTGACACATGCAAAATCTGCTCATGCAGGTTCTTTTACAAAACTGGGGTCTTAACTTGCAACCAGATTGGATTAGGACCTTTGAAAAACCTGTCATTTGTACCTATCAGGCAAAGAGTCCTGAAACACTTACTTGCAGATTCTTTTATAACTTTAGTCAAGAAAGGATGACTTTTGTTTTTAAATATCCTCTACTTTTTTGTCCCATTTTGTTTGTTTTGTCTACTATCTATATTAAGTCTGGTATCATATCAAGCTTACTGTACAAAACCTAAACTTCCAAAATGGCAAACTCTTTTTTAATTCTTATTTGACCGTTCTGTACCACTGCCTACTGAAAAATTATGTCCTTATTAAAACACTGTTTACAAGCACTGGAACATCCCTGTGCTCGCTGACATGCAAAATGGTTTGCAACTACTTTAACCTCTGACATGATCAAATAGTAATAACAGATCTGACCACCATCACTCCAAAAAACAGCAATATGCTCTAACACAGACGGCTGACGTGTTCTAGCTAAAATGCCAAAGGCAAATTAAACAAATTTTAATAAAATTTTAATAATGATTTCTGTTTCTATTAACAAAGCATAGGTCTGCCCAGCTATTAACATCTAAGTAAAATGTGTATTCAAATCACACCTGTTCAGTTTCTCAAAAGTGCTATTTCAGCTAATTTAACCATTCATTCCTCTTAGGGACACATTTTGCTGGGAAATTTAAGCTACTGAAATCAACCCGAGTAAATCATGCAGTTAACTGATTTTTGATAATAGAAAATTTTGGCTGACTGAAAATGCTTAAAGACTGTGGAAGTACAGAATACTGGCGGATGACTAAACAGTTTTGCATTCTGTATTTCACATACACAAGTCTCCACGAACAAACTTGTTATGATCTAACCACCAGCACTGGAACTGCAGTGCTAGAAAATATGACAGATAAATCATTGATCTACATAGGTTATTATTTTCCATGAATAGATATAAACAGAATATACTGGAGTTTTTTACCCTCCTTCCTTAGCAGGCAGACAGGATCATCTAGTAATAAAACTGTAGAATTGTGTTTTTTTATTCATGTCTACCAGTTTAATTTATTTTGTACCAAAATAAAATATACCAGCACATGCAATTTACCGAGTTGAAATAAGCCCTTGGATTCCTGTGGGCTTTATTCGCACTGCAGGAACAGGTATAACTTAATTTACTGTCTACAGCTTAATTGGGAAACGTCTTAAGAAGATTCGTTCTAAAAATCCTATTATTCCTAGCTACAGCAATCAACACTTACATTCTTATTTCATGTACAAAATTGCCAGAAAGACCAGAAAATGGCTACCTTGCAATTTATCAAAACCTCTGCTCCCTTCATTGAGAAGAGGGAGACAGTTCTGCTGGAGCATGCTTACATCTCAACTCCCAACACTCTAAATACATGGACAGCAATCCATGTCTTTTAGACATAGCACTCTTATTGGAAGGCTAGCAGGATTCCACTCTGGAGTCGGAGTTAAGAACAGGTTCTGAGTCATGTTCTCTCTTTTGCAGTACAAAAAGTGAAATGGTGTGATGGGATGTTTAGTTTTACGTCAAACCCACTGTTGACCCACTATAAGAAATGGCAGGGAATGGTTGGAGATACTTCTATATTTCCAATTCAGTAAAGAGGATTTCTGAATTTTTATTTTATTAGATACTATAAATTCGGGGTTTATGTGCAACGCATTCCAGAATTTAAACTAGTGATACCAATTCATTAATATAAAATCAGAACATCTTTTCTACTTCAGACCATACGGTTAACTACAATTCATCACTTGTGACCTTAGGCATGCACTCATCACAACAAAACACTGTTGTCACCTAGCTACAAATTTTCACTTTTAGATTCAGTGCAGCTTCTGAATGGTGACCTAATGAAGGGTGTTTGTTCAAAAATCCTTTTTTTTTAAACTTACATTGATAAGTCTAATAAGAGATAATACACTCTATGAGTCTTGTAACACATAATAAATTTAAGTACATATCAATTTGAAATTTTTTAACAGTACACACTCATTTTTTATCAGACCTGCATTTCTTTGATATATCTTAAATTTTAATGACTTCAATAATTAAATTTTAAAGGAAAGATTTTAACCACAGTTCTTTCTCTACTGACGCTTGTATTCTTCATTAGCTTCTCTTTCAAGAGATAATTCAGTACAATCATTACAAAACTCCCTCCACCCCAAATTGATATTTAGTGTGTGTGATTTCACTGTCACAGATCCCAGTAACATAGTTTGTGGGTTGTTTGTTGGACTGCTTACTGAGTTTGGTTGGCCTCAGGCAACTGTCTATACTATCCTATGATGTTACAATCATCAAAATGATCTACAAAACCATTGTGGCCCATTTTTTCATCAATGCACTGCCCGTTGAAACATTTTGACTTCAAACCCTATTTGACTTCATTCTCTATTCAAATACTTTAAAATTATTTTAACTAAAATTGTTTTCTCATATGATGGCAGGTTCAGCTCTGAACCTTCCATTTTTCTTCACAGGCTTGTGTGAGTTAAGAGTCACGCCATGTAAGACAGAAGTATTCAAAAAAAGACTGAGTACTATTTTCGCCTGTAGTATGTGAGCCACAGCTATGAAACTGAGACTATCTTAGCATAGTTCTCCTGCCTTTGACTATGGAGTCAGAGTATAAATCATATAGTAAAGAAATTTTTAGCAGTTTTTCTTGCAGTTTATACAACTTGCCAGACTTGCAATGTTGCGTTCTGGTACCAACAAATTCCCCTGTAAATCAATTAAATAATCATTTAGACAAATATTTGAAATACTAATTTCTAAGCAATTGCATAAATTTCTAGAATTAAAAAATTAAAAAGGCGGTTGTTTTCACATCTTTAAAGATTCCTCAATTGCTAAAAGACAGGAGGTTATGCTCTTCTACTGAAGATGATGCCTTCCATGGAAAATTTTTCTTTTCCTTAAAAACTAATGGTCTAACCGTGTTCAATAAATCATTACTGAGTAACATAATTGCAGTTGACAATTATCATGCATCCTATCTTCGTGTTGAGAAAAGTGTGCAAAAAGAAACAGCTTCAGATCAAACTACTGACATCAATATGTCTCCAGTTTTCCTAGATCCCTGCTAATTGAGATCACGGATTTAGTATTAAGATAGATGCTTTTACTGACAGGTAATCATCTTATGATCACAATGGCAGCTAGATGGCTACTTAAACTTATAAATAGTCTCCATTAAAAAACTGAAAAAGTAGGCTGCGTAGGTACCATTAGTTTTTGGGATCTGACTTTTTTACTGTGGTATACACGTGAAGCTACTAAAATGAAATAAAGAAATAATTTAGGTTGCTGAGGTCTTTTTAAAGTTTTGCAGTTCCTTATTGTGATATAAACACCACATACTTCATGTGCTATTGAGTCACTGAAATACGATCCTAGATGAAAAACAATTTTTCTATTCATGAACTAATATACTTTGACAAAATGAGAAAAGCTGAAACCTCACTTTGGTACTAAATGGTTGTTATTACAAAGGTGGCATGCAGTTTTGAAGTTCAGCAGGAAAAATACACATATTGGGTCTAGACTGCTCTGGTGAAGTCCCAGTGACTGAAGTCCTAGTGACCGAATCAATTCAATGATTCAGGCTTATACCTATGGACTCACGCAAATTTCAATTCCAGAGCTAAAAGGACATTCAAATGTAAAATTTTGCTTCTGTGACTCTCCAGCTGAAACTGAAGTTTATTTGGGGACAATAGGAACTGAGATACCAGAGATGTGTGCTTTGCACTCTCCCAGCTGTGGAACTGTATTGAGTTGGGTTGATGACAGGACATAGTTTAACAGTAACAGTCTCAGGCTGCCAAAAATCTGAAAACCTGTCACACCACCTGAGACCAGATCCCACCTCCTTCACCTTGTGTTCCAGCCAACTTCTCTCAACTAGGAACGGTAATAACACAGAGCAGCTATATAACCCAAGGATTCCCTACAGCAAGATAGCTTCATGAAGGCTGATTCCACGAAGTTTACAGTTTGCTTTGCCAGAAAATGGACCAATATTAGAAGCAAGTACTCTCAAACGTTTGGAATGAAGTGACTTGAATTTCACATAGATAAGGCAGATCAATGAGAATATAACACACCAGTACTTCATGTACAGTAACTGACCTTTTAATTTGTTCCAGACCAGGTTTCTTATTTGTACAGCCCTAACTGAGCTATCATTTATCTGAGAAACTGTCTCCTTCTACAGCTCATT
>Ga0181612_140207_pt1 | contig 22989 bp, 10 predicted proteins | sample HoacroProtozoa21_FD_119630 | JGI IMG/M metagenome (GOLD analysis project Ga0181612, IMG submission 119630) | Hoatzin crop microbial communities from Cojedes, Venezuel. Combined Assembly of Gp0051906, Gp0051904, Gp0051908
CCTGCTGTAGGTGACCCTGCTTCGGCAGGAGGGTTGGACTAGATGACCCACAGAGGTCCCTTCCAACCCCTACCATTCTGTGATTCTGTGATTCTGTGACCTGCAGAGCCGCTGCCACCCTTAGCAGCCCTGTGGAGCAGTGGTCTCACATCCTTCCCACTGCAAGCATCACCCCTCAGCGTAGCTGGCGTGCCACGCTATATCCCAGGGCAAATCATAAGGACAAGCTTACCACTTGGCTCTGCTCAATTCACAGTGTAAAGTTTTTACTAACACTCAGGCAAAACATTTGCTACCTTAACTTCGCCCTGTTATTTCATAGTAAGTTTTCACGTGATGGTTATCACTTGATTCAAACTTGAGCTTTACAACTTCTAAATATACAAAGCATTACCTTTTGTTATGTCCAAAGTATTCATTGATATGTAAAACTTAACCCTCCCTCTTAAATCACATCTAGACCTCAAAATTATTTTACTTTTTCTTCTACTATTTCTGCTGCTGTCCAAAAGCAGATGGTAAGGGCAAAATCTTGGCCCCTTGGCATTCAATGGGACTTTTAAAAATTTATTTTGATTAAATAAGATTTTATCCTATATCTCAGAGCTCTATAAAATGATCTTTTTTCCCCCAATTTACAAGACAACTATATGTACTTAGTACTGTACAAGATAATTTTTAAGCAGTAGCACTTGCTTAATTTCATGCCTGTATCTAGACGTGCTACAGTACCTGCAGAATTAGTATCTGTATCTGGGATTATTTTTTCTCACATGTTTTAGTCAACATTTTTAAAAATTATCTTGATTTATTATTTTGTAACTAAGATTGCAGATGTCTCTGTACATGTCTGATTTCTCAGTGCAATTCTGTTCACAGTTCTCTTCATTTGGATCTCTGAAAACTGTGTAAGATGTCCTCAACCTCTGCATGTCTATTACCTAAGACTGGACTATTCCTAGAATCCAGTTTGAGTTTTATCTTCCCTATTCCCAGAATCCAATTCTAGTTTTATCTGTATTCTGTATTCTGTATTTATCTGTGCCTAAAGTCCCAATCATATGACCTGTTGTACAACTATTTGCAACTCATGTCAGCTAATTATTTGCTGGCAAAAGTTCTGTATATCCTTAATCATGACTCTTCTTCATTCTTTCTATTAGGGAAAATGCCAGTGCAGTGTATGCCAAAATATGTTCTGACAGTATATGACTTCCCACTGCTTTTACCACATCTGACTTTCCTTTATTAGATATATGCAAAATTAGATCAGTGATTATGACTCCTATTATGCCACCCTTTCTAATCTAGTGACAGATATTCCCTCTGGCATTTGGTAGTTCTTAGGTACAAGATAAGAAAGATAAGTTTAGGAAGGTAAGTTATTAACTTGGATTGTCAACATACCATTGACTGAAAACGAGTGGAAAGCTAGAGATGGAAAAGGAAATTGTTATTCCCATACACACTGAGATTCTAACAGGGATGAAACAGCACATGTTAGCACATATATGGAAAACCAGCAGAGAACTGCCTGACAGGTGGAGGTATGTGCATAGCAACATTATTTAGAAAAATTAAATTGGCTGGGAAAAAAAAGGACAAAAGCTCATGGGGGAAGGGGGGGGCAGGGGGAAAAGGAAGTAAAAATTGAATTTATTCTTCATATCAAACAGCTTGGTTTTTCTTTCAGGCTTCATTGATACAAAATGGTTGGCAGATAACAAGCTTGTCTGAGATTGCCAGGAGGCATGAGTACCCTCTCATTTTAGAAAACAAGGTTCTGTCTCCAACATGGGCAGTTTAGGTCATTCTGTAGGGTGTATGTCTAGGATTACACAGAGACTCCCAATGAAGTCGTATGAAGCTGCGGAAGACTTCAAGGAGAACATCTCGAAGGAGAAGTTCTCAATATACAATTATTCTAGAAAATGTGGAGACAGGGCTCTACTTCCAACAATAGTCAGAGGCAGCAAAGAACCAAGCAGGGGAATATGGATACGTGCTGTCACCTATTTGACCTTAGCAATCATGGTGAGGCAAACCTCGTACATCAGTTTTGCATATAGAAGGTAGAGCGTTGCTTCCAGTATAAGAGGAGAAGGAGCAGGGAAGAGAAGAAGTATTACAAGTATTTTTTTCCAGCAGTAACAGTCCATAGAAACTGAAAAAATTCATAAAGATTCCTATTGGAATTTCTTCATAAAACAGCACACAACTAACATTGAAAACTCCCAGAGTTAAATCAAGCCTTCTGTGAATTGAGCCTCTAGGCTAAATTGCATGTTCCATGGCCAGTACAGATTTTTGTCTGAAATATGCTTCTCCAGCTGGCCTAAATTTCCTGTGCCAGAGTATGTCTCTGAGTAGACTAAGCAAGGTCTTTACAGGCTCACCAGGCTGCCATCCAGGCCAGACTTCAAGCTCAGACTCCTTCAAAGCTGGAGCAAACAATATAGCTCTTTCACCCCACCTTTAATAAAACATCTGTCATCAGTCACCTGCAGAGGCAAACCACACTAATACGCTAGTCTGGGGCAAAGTAAGAAAGCATGGGAAGGCTTAAAGCAGAGAAACTGCTGTAGACCTGCTGGTCCCATTGACACTGCTTTTTGAGCTTGCTCTCCAAGTCCACCTTGGTGCTATAATACCCTTGCTCCTTTCTTACTGCAGGCCTTTAGGGCACATCCACAGCTTCTGAGGCACGTCTGTGCTTCAAGCAGCTTTCCCTCTTCTGTCCCGCAAGCCACTGTAGCTAATTTCTAGCCACTTGGGAAAAAAAAAAAATAAAAAAGAGAAGAACGAAAAAACGGGGGGATGCAAAGAGGGAAAGGAAACGCAAGTCACAGACCAATACTCCAAGCTGTGAACCGCTCATTCCTATGGCCCGTACCCCACACAGGTCTAGTAGGCTGGCACCTGGACCAGAGGATATGTGCCTGCATGTGCCTATGTGCACATGTGCATATGTACATATGCATATGTGGAAGGTTAATATTAGACAGAAGGTTCCCGCCTGGGTGCTGAGTCAGGAAAACAAGCTGCTTATTGTCAGGCAAAGCACGCTTCATCCCCAAGAAGACGCAAAAAAAGTTGTTGCTCTCCAGAACAGCCCATCTTTAATTTCCGTGCTTGCAGAGGCCATTGGCAGAGAAGAGGTGCCATAGCGAGCCCCTTCACAGCTCCTACACTCCTAGAGCCACTCCTGTTCTGGAGCTGGCACCTAGCGGGAAGCTAGGTCCAAATGCCTGGGATGGAGATAGCAAGGGAAGAGAAGCAGTGTTTAAAAAGCTTTTGACGTAGTGCTGGACACCCCACAGCAACGTGATTTGGAACTAGAGGATTTTTGCCCAGGGAAGCACCTCAGAAAGCCATGTGTCACTGTCTCCCTTCACGTCACACTCCAGATCAAAATGACAGCTCTCTGTCTGGGAGATCCAGGCATGTGACCTAGAAAGAAAAAGGCAGTGTAGTTGCTACATGAAAATTCTGGGGAAAACAGAATAACATAACGGCACTGTAAGTTCCCTGTGGCTGTCCTGCCTTCCTGCAGCTGCTGCTGTCACCTGCCTAGAGTTCCCATCCCTGGGACTCCTGGACCACTGTATGACCAAGCTGGTGGGAGACCTGGCTCCAGAGATGATTCAGGGAAAGCTGGGAAGGACTTTTCCCAAACACAGCTCTTGGTCTAACATTGATTTACCCCCATGTCCTCTGAATCCAGCTAACTCTGAGAAAAAGAGACACATCTCCCACCTTTTCCAAAAGGGTGAAGAACAAAATGAGAGTAAACACCAAGCGTCTCGTGACGAAGCAGTCTGGCTGGAAGTCCCTAGTTGTGGCCCTGTGGCCTAGTGTGGTTGCCTGAGCACGGGGAGAGTGCGGACACTGGGACAGGTGTTGTTTGCAGAGCTGGAGGTCACCCACACAGTCGTGTCCTCCAGCTCACGCCAAAAACGCACGCTGCAGCATGTCAGCTCTGGGAGCACTGACAAGGAAAAAGGAACCAGGGCACAGCACAAAAGCAGGGGTGTGGGAGGGTCTGTGTATGTGTGAGATGATACACACCCGGTTTTGATTTTGAAGTGCAGACGCAATTTTTCAAGGGAAGGTCAGTGTGATGCCATCACCTCTCTGCCTTAAGTGGAGACCTGCCAGGCTCGTGACAAGCCAGAGCCGTGTGGGTTGCAAGGTCCTGAGCTGTCCCACCTCTCTAGCAAAGCAGCTCTGCCAAGCAAAGGAGAGCAAAAGAGAGTCCAAGGGAAGGGCCTTGTGGGGATGACAAGGTCTGTGGGTCCTCAAAGGGTGTTTGATGTCCTTGGCAAAGCCACTGATGCTTGGCTTTCCTCCACACACAGGCATGTCCGTCTGCCCCACACCGCTGCTTGGTAGAGCAAGGGTAGTTGGGTGGGATGCTGGATGGTTCTGCAGCAGCAGCCCTGCTGGTGACAGCAGCTGGAGGGAGAAAATGGGGTGCTATGAGCATGCACGTAGCCAGCAGTGGTTGCTTATGGCTGCTGTGAATGGCCTGTGCTGTACGGCTGGCAGCTGAGCAGAGCCAAGTATTCCGATCACAACAGCGTGATCCTACCAGCAGACATGAACTCTGCATTTGTGTTCCATGGAGACTTAAAGGAGGGTACAGAGATGCTCTGGTGTGGAGATAAAGGCTGTGCTGACCTGTTTTGTTGGATGGGTTGGTAAATCACAGCTGCTCCAGCATGACCATTCTTAGGCGTGATGCTCAAGGGGACTCCATAAGCCTGGAGGTTTCTGCCCAGAGTTGCACTTTGGTATTTCTCTGATGCCCTGGGTGTGATCCAAGGCAGGACTTCACAGAGCTGCCAGACAAAGTTGTGAAGCTGTGGCAAAGCATTTGGGGCCTCTTCCCTCTCTAGTGACCTTGAGCCATTTCATTCCTTTTGCCTCAGACTCTCAGCTATAGAAGAAAAATAAATATGCCTTATGTGTCAAGGGTACTCTTAAATTAAGCCTGTTAGTTACTGTAACATCTACAGCTATTATGGTAATGGAGCCTATACAAGCAGATAAGAAATTCTGCTGTGCTTAAGCAGAAGAAAACATCATTAAATAGTTGTCAGTAGAAACTGTAAATGTCTTGTTTTCTTCACAAAGCGAGCTGTCCAGTGCTGTGATCTAACGAAGTGTATACCACATGAGCTCAGTCTGTGCTGCATGGAAATAAGCCTTCTGCAAGACTCTGTGTTTATACACTGCAGCATGGGCAAACGTGAGCTCTGTGTGGTCCCACTCCAAGCTAAAAAAACAGTGAGGCTGTATTAGTGCAGATAACACTAGAGGTAAGTGCCACAGGTAAACTCCAAGAGTAAACTGTGTTTGCCTGCACAAACCAATGGCTGAACCATTCCCCTGGCCCTCATACCCTCAGCACGACAGATCTCTGCAGAAAGCCCCCTGTATCCTCTTCTACTCCAAAGCAACAACAGCCAATCCGGGGAAAGTGGTTTGAAGCAGCAAAGAAGGCAGCGAGTGGAGGGAAATGTAGCTCTTCTATGCCAGTGATGGCTGTTTGCTAACTCCTGTTCATAGAAATATTGCAGTGCTTTTTACTGGTCAGAAGAAGCTGTCTTTAAAAAAAGAAAATAATGTTTAAAGAAAGGCTGTTTGCCTTCACAGCAGACTGATTTTTTGCAGTCCGTTTCTATATCTCTGAAGCCAGGCATTGATAGTGGAAACCCTGGCACGGAGCACCTCTCTCAAGTGAGTGGCACTGGCAGCTGCTCCTGCTGTGCACTCCACAGAAGGGAGCAAAACCTGCAGCCTCTGTGCAGCCACGGCGGCATCGCTACAGACCACCAGATATGTCCTAGCTTACTTTTTTCATTTTCCTCTGTGTTTCACAGCTCCAAATCTCCTCAAAAGATTTCCACTTCTGAAAAGATGGTAACTAATTGACAGATGTCTGTAGCTGATAAAGTATCTTTCTGAAAATTCTGCTGGCATTTGTTCAAGAAGAAATATGATCTGATGTAAGTAAGTGGCTAAGGAGGTTCTTTAAAACTATTTCTCTCTTCCAAAACCTCTACTGGAAGTGCATTTTATGAGAGAAAAAAATTCCTTATTCTTTTTAAAGGAAGACCTATGGTTAGACCTCTGCTTTCAATCCAGAAGATTTCTGACATAAGGACATTTTTTTGTTTAATACATTGCTAAAGTATGCTGTTGACAGATATTCTGCCAGTAGTGATTTCCCTTGGGAAAGTGAAGTAGTATAGACTTCCTTCCTCATCTGAGAAAAAAAAACACTGAAATGTGTTTTTCCAGGCAGCTGGTCAAGGAAGCAGGTGTCAGGCTCATTAGAAAGTCTGCAAGTTCTGCATCATAGCCCCATTCTTCTCCTGCTCAGCTGATGGCAACACCCGACTTGCACTGAGACCATTCCTTGTGTGAGTAAGAAAATACTTCCTTGTTGCCCTAAGGCTCATTTAGCCCATGCTATATATAATTTGACAGTCATTTCTGCCACAAGTTATAATAACAACTTCCAGTTCACTTTGTCTTATTTCCTGCCACAGCTATCTGTCATTCATGGAAGCTAACGTTTCTCTGCAAGTTATCTGGCTGCTTGGTTTGGATACTTGGCAGGCTTGGCTACATTTTCTTATTTCATAAATCTCCTTTCCAGCCTTTCTTCTCCCATTTCTCCCCTGCAGCATGTATTTATCCCTCAGACTAGTCCACTAGTCTCCCCCTCTCATTTCCAGGCCAGTATCAAAATCCACATACATCCATGCATTTAAACCCTCCAAGGACTTGCTTTCCTTACACACTGGGCTCTGTTACGCTCGCCCTTGCCCCGCTCCTCCTGCTCATGTGGTACCAGCCGCATCTCTGCGCTGAAGCACAGTCTCCCCTTGTTGAAGCTGCCACCGCTGGCTTGCCTGCCTGAGCCATCTGGACCTGCAGCCCTTTGCTCTGCCGCATCCTGCGGCACCCAGCTCTGGGAGCTTATCTGCGTGCCCTTCCCTTGACAATTAATTTCTTTCCTCCCTCCGTTGTTTCTCGGGCTGTAAATCAAGGATTACTACTGCGCTCTGCGAAGCATTTTAGAAAGCAAGCTGAATTGGGCACTCTACAGATTGAGATGAGATCACATATTTTATTGTCTTAAGAAGTGTTTGGAACAGGTACTACATTGTGTACCATGGTAACAGCTGATGGAAGGGAAGATGTTATAAATACACACATCACACTGAAGTCACTTAAAAAGCTGGTATTCGCAAGGGTTACTTTACAGTGCTGTATAAGACATCATTATTTACTTCCTTTTATTATTTCCTTCTTATATATACTCCAGCCTTGCAAAGAGGAAATAAAAAATTGCAGGTTCCCAAATCTGGGTAAATTTTGGCAAAAGCCAGATCTATAATGGTGATTATTGTATGCAGATGGTTTCCTTCAGTAATGGCTCAGGGCGCCTTTTGTTTTTTTGGTGGATAGTGTCAAGTAAATCCCTAAAAATACAAAAAAAGGATATAAAGATGCAGGGAGAATATAAAAACAAGTGACACATAGACTCAGAGAAACAGATTTACTGCCACAGACAAAGCACTGAAAACCTGTTAGTGGCCATGGGAGGTACCAGAAATAAAATAAGAGCTCAGCTTGTCATTATGCCATTCATTCTTTTTTTTAAGGTGCATTGCTCGAGGAGCCACTTTAGTCTGTTTTCCTGCAGGTCTATGGTTTTTGTCTCCTAAATCTTCACCTACTACCAAAGCAACCCACGCACGAGGTAAGAGCACACTCAGCGCTTGGTCCAAGCTGGCCTTGCCACCTGTCAGTGCACGCCAGTTGGAGAGTAGCTAAAGGCTTGCTGCTCTGTCAACAGACTACTGACAAATGCTTAAGGGGACTTCTTCCATTTGAACTCCCAGATGAATCACTAATTTTGTTCTCTTTTCTATCCGGCTACTCACCTTCATAAAATGTAAAAGAATTTATTTACCTTTAAGACTTCTGCTCCCCTTCCAAATTTGGCCACGACCGACCAATGATCTTAAAACTTACTAGCAGGAAACCGCAGGAAATGGACAGAGCGGGAGTTAACCAGATCCCTGAGGCCTTGCTCTGGCAGGAGGCCACACTGCCACTCCAGTGTCAACACCGCTTCATGTTAATTTTAGCGGTCCCCACTGAGCAGGTCTGACACCCCGGCAGTCACACCCTGCAGGTATAGTCACAGTATGTGTGAGGAAAGAACGGCAGATGATCTTCCGCTCGTGCAGTGAACTGAGATACTCAAAATCATGTCTCAGTCTTGGCCGTAGGGTTGCATCTGAATAACAACTTGCATTTTTAAAAAGATGTAGGAGGACTTTTCTCCCACACTGCAGTCCAAAGCCTGCCTGGTCAGTTTAAACTTGACAGGATCCCCTCGACCGAGCTGCCAGTTGCATGGACTCCAGCAGGTCTATCTGCAGGGCATTTCTCAACCCAGCTGACCTGAATATCAACAGCTCCATCTGTTCCAGGAAGACTTCCCAGTTCTGGGACACTGATGGATGACCCAGGGACATCCCTATGTGGTATCGGGGTGAGACCTGGTCACCCCTGAGACTTGCAGAGAGAAGCTGCATGTGTGCCATGGCTGCGAGAGGTGCCCAGAGCTTGGATTTGAGTCCCTCTCCAGGAATACGGTGTGGAGAAAAATCTGGAGACACTATGTGCTTCCTTGGATTGACATTTTGACCCCTCTGTTCCTCATATCACCCTTTACAAAACACAGATGGTAATGACGCACAGCCACATCTTGACACTGTTTTGGACTTCTACGTTCTACTTGAATAAAAGAGCGTAGTACTACCACACTTTGCTAGGGACAGAAAAGTAACTGTATGCATGATGAGCAGTGATTCAAAACTTAGTTCCACCTTTTAGACCCATTGGTGTAGCCGTGCCTTGTACAATTTCCAAGCAACAGCACTTTTCTGACATTGGTAAGAAGCAGTGGAGGGTGCCTGCCAAGGTCAGATGGCTTAGTGGGATAAGCCTTGCTGGAAGGCCAGGCAGACTTCCTGCTAGTCCCTTTCAGTCACAGTCAAGGAAAATCTGCTGAGATAGGTAAATCGCTAGCAACAAGGACATTTGTTCTTTCCCAAGAACCAGTTCATACATGTGACAAAGCACCAGGAAGCAGACAGTGATACTCTTCTGCCACATGAGAGTCAGTACAACATGTCTCCAGCCTGCTTGCCACTTATTTTGCAGCTTGAATGCATACAGTAATCACAACTGGTGTGTACTTCATCTGCTCCCAGGACCCTCTAGAGAGTAACAGAATTAGATCTCCAGTGAGCTAAAACCACCAACTTCAGCTGATGTTTTGTGAGACTATTGGCCTGCTGCAGTTTGTAACCAAACCAAATCCTGCCAGTAACCTAGACAGAAGTTTAGCACATTATGTAAGTGGCTTGCATGACGTCTGTACAAAGCTAAGAATGCATTTCTCATTTATTTGGAGGAAAAGCTCACAAAATGTTCCATATCCTATCAGTATTGCCTTTTACAGGTGATTTTCAATGACAGTGTTAGGCTCCCTGTTATGCTGTTGATTAGTGCATGAGTAACAAGCCCTCTAAGAGATTAGAGCATTCATTTGAAGCCATAGCTGCAAGTGTGAGTGAGAGCTAGCAGCCTGATAGAGAGGAGACACAGAGATCTCTCACAGTTCCTTATGTCACTTTCCCCGTAATTAAAATAGTCATCCTAGCTAATAAGCTTTGAGTCAAACTTCCCTTTAGCCATGATTAAAGAACATTGCCATTAATTAGCTATGCATGTAACTGCCAGTGAAACCCTGAAAATTACAGCTGAAATAAGGAGCGACCCTATCTGAGTGCAGCTGTATTTTGCTTTCCCACAACGTAAATGCATTTTTCACAAATATGTTCCTGTATAACACAAGCTTTACTTGCAAGGACTTACTTTTGTTGTAATCAAACATACATTCAAAGCAGATTGAAAAGGGTCCCAGCACACAAGCTGAGAAAATACGAGCAAGATGAAAGCAGGAAGTATATACATCATCTAAAATTATTTGAGGAAACGAAATGAGCTGTGCTACGAAAATTAGAACTAAGCAAGCTTCGTCTTCTATTTGTATATGTTGCCCCATAACCTTCCCCTCAAGCAGTTTCCTTGAAATAAACGCAGCTCCCTACAACTGACTCCTCCCTCACCTTGTCCTCCACGCCATGAAGGGCAGCAGGTGTAACCCAGACAGTCACTGCCAAAAGCCATCTGTAACAGTGAAGCTCTGACCACTGTCCTCTCCATCCGGTACTCATTTGATTCTCTCTCTTCCACACAGGACCCGAGTTTCAAAAAACTTGTAGGACTGCCCTTGCTTACTTTTCAGATGTCTCCTTCTGCACTGCAATTGCTTGAAATCTGAGAACAGTTACTGGGGTGGAGAGAGGGAGAAATGACAGCAGAAATAGACTGGCAGGCATATGGTTAATGCGACTGGAAATGTCTTCTTCCATTAGAAAGTCTGGCTAAACCCAAACAAAAGTTATTTATGAGCCAGCACATCAGAGGCACTCCCTGAGGTAAAAGAGATGTTGTCGAACTACACGGAGAACAAGACCACTATTGCTGCATAGCCTGTTGCTTAATCCCTCACTGTATGCTGACCCCTCTTGTTTTCCTTTCCCTGACTGCCGCCTGGAAAACTACGGTGTTGATTATGGGATCATTCCAGAACTTGAATGTAATGTAGCTTTTGAGGTTAGTGAGAAAGAAAGCAAGGCTATTTCCATATCTTTCACAGCTACAGTAGTGTAATAACTTGCTCTTAATAATAGGCCTTCGTTTATAGGCTTAGTTACCCTATCAGGGTATTTCTGACTCGTAGTTACACATCTTACCACTGCTTTCAGCTGTTGCAGTCTTAAGTTAAAGATGGGAAAGAACTATTGCATTCCTGAGAAACAGCCCCTGCGATATTTTGCAGTCAGGGTATCTGTGTTGCCAGGCATGCTCCATAGTGAAGTGATAGGCATATAACAAGCTGGTTGTCTGGCCGCTACATACCACAGATTAGTTGTCGTGCCCCAGTCAAAACAACAAAGTGTGAAATACTTTTCCCTTTACTGAGGAATACAGCGTGTCATTATAAAAGACAGGTTCCTCTCTGCTCTTACAGAAGTAACTTCCATTATACATTTTTCTTAGGAAACTGAACAATCAGATAAAACGAAGACGAGCTGCAGTATCTTGTGTCCATAATTTGTCTTGAGTTACATGAATTAAGAATATCATTTGTGTCTCTTCTGTCATAAGATAAAAATGACCACAGATGAATGCAACCATTCATTTTTATGGACTCTGTGTTCAAGAGAGTTTCATCAATGTCACTGCATGATGTAATTTGCATCTGGATATATTTCAGCTGAAATAGGGCTAAAATCACAAGTAGCTAGGCAACTCCCCCTCATATTCTGGGGGTTTGTGCTATTCCAGTACACCTATAGAAAGCGCTGGGCTTGCAAATGATGCTAGTGGGAGTACAACTGTAACAGAAAGACAGCTAACACCTTTCCAGATTTCTTGAATGTGGCATTTCCTAATCCACTCTCAGAAACAGTTGATAGGCTTTGCACCTTTTGCCCAGATTTTTAGAAATGCTAATTAGGTGCGTAACTGATCCGCAGGAGAATTCGCAAAGGTCATTTGAAGGACAAGCTTTGATGAGAACAAAAAATGTACAGTACTAAAGAGGCTGTTTACGTTAGTTCCAAAAAAAAGTCCAAAACTTTCACTTCATCTCTTAGAAACAGAGGCATTTTGCCTTTCTTGGTACACTGTACACGAATTGTAAGGTCAGAAGAAAAACCTGCCCGAGATGAATCTGCAACAAGGAAAAAGATAAACAAATTTTTCACAAGCAAACAAAAAATGAAGAATCCAGAGGACAATTTACAGTTCACTGAATCATTCTGTGTGTAATTTTTGAGCCACTTTTTATACTAGTTTGGCATAACAGTCTTAAAAACCTTTTTTTGGTCATTACTGTGTGACAGTTCTTGTGTGTATTCTGTTCATTTACTGTGCAAACATATCATAAATCCTTTTGCTATACCATTTGAACAATGCAATAGGATAATGGTAGGCTTGCTTTGGGCATCTTACAGTAATTGTCACTTCTTATCTACTGAGTCATTTTCCAGGTTATTAAAAGGTAACAGTCACTAAGAAGTGCCTTGTAAAAACCTGCTTTGTCTGTCATTGGTTGAAAGCCCTTTCAAATACCTGTCACAGTAGTAATCACAGTGTCGCAGCAGCTGTGATGGTCTGAGAACATAGATGAAGAGAGATCTGTGGGAAGGGAGAGAATTTCTTTTAACCGGCCAACTAGTACGGCTTGAAAAAGTAGAAGAAGCTTGCAAGGCCCATATCCTTCTCTTCAGATCAGAAACATGAGGAGCAAAATTAAAAAATAAATACAGGTCAAATAAAAGGAAGATGATACCTAGGGAGCAGCAAAGGTTAAGATTCTCACTGGTCTTACCCTCACACTTGATGGAGGTAAAAAGGGGCAGCCTCAACACCAGGAACATCTTCCTGACTCCGGTTCCTGCTAGGTCTTTCATCCACACCTCCCCCTTAGGAGCAGCTCTTTGAACTCAGCAGACAGCCACTGAACAATCTAAAACTGAATTTGTACCTGAGCATGCCATTGGCTGCATCTCCCCATCTTCCAACAGGACAGCATCTTCTTACTAATATTGGTTTTCCACTTAGTTTTATGCACCTTTTCTTGAGCTTTGTTGCTAACTTGCAAGGAACTTCTGTTACATAGAGAATGGTGAGCATGTACCACCATGGTCCACTCAAAAATCACGAGTGACGCTTAAATGCGAAACGTGCATTTTAACGTTGCTGCATGCATGGAGCTTTTGGCAGTTACCTTGAAAAGAGAACAGAAACAGAATTACATATGAAACAGCAGAGAAAGCACTTCATGTGAAGAAAGGCTGATGGTAGAAATTTTACATAATTTGAAAGAAGAAACAGACTTCTTTGTAGTTCCCTTTCATTCTGCCCCTCCATGGGCTTAGTTGCCTTGTCTTTTATGTTTATGACAACAATCTGCTGCCTATTTCAATAGTCTGTTTATTTTTGCGATCCATAGACTCACATAATACTGAAGGCTCTTCAGACATTGGTAAAGAGCCATGAGTTAGGGAATCTCTTACCCACGCACCAGGCTGCGGGATGTCCCGGGGCAGAGCTGTAGCAGTCGTTGCACCTTACAGAATTGGCTTTTGCAAGTGGGAGAATGAATGTGGAACTAATCATTTTCAGAATAAAACACAAAATTTGTGCTCAGATTGGCTTTTCACATATTCAAAGCTAAACAACACAACCTCTCCCTCCTGGAAAAAGAGACGACAAAGGTCACAACTAGCAATGCACTCACAGCCCCTCTGCAACCCGACCAAACTTTCCTTCAAAAAGCTGGGCAGGTGAGCAGGAGACAGATGCATTCAGGTGATGGGGTGAGATGCAGCCCCTGACAGACACGCAACAGACAGAGTATACACAGGACAGGCTTATGAAGAATGCCCGTGTGTGCACTGCATAAGGGACTACGCAGGGCACACGTATCAATGCTTCATGATGAAGAAGTAAGTTCAGTCACTTTTTGGGTTGTCCTGGGATACTCCATCCCCTCCATTTTCTGTGCCAGTTCACATGCTATCTGGGGTCTCCACAGTGCGGATGAAGTGGTTCATTTCCCTTGGATCTACTGGCTATTGTGTTTTGTTGTTTCTTGGGCTTTTTTTTCCCCCAGAAATACAAGAACAGTAAGAAAGTGCAGAAAAGCCTCAAAACTTGCCCAAGACTTCGGAGTCATTTTACTCAGTGGTGAAAGCTGCCTGGCCCAAGGAAAAGGGGATTTGCTCAAGCACATCAGATTCACCATCCCATAGAAATGAAAGTGGCCAGTGCTGGTGTATGCTTCAGCAAAACAAAATCCCAGTGAAGGGATACGTTTACCCCCAGTACACATCCGCCAGCATCTTTGTTTCTGTTTCTGCTGATGATCTGACAATGGAAAGCACATAAAAACAAGCACACCGCCTCTTCAAATTCTCCTGTTGTGGTAACATAAAATTTTTCCTGGATTATAAGATGGAACTGGAAGATGTTGTTTCTGCAGGTAAAAGAAAAAGAGGCCTGAATTCCAGATAATATGCAAAGAAGCTTATGAAATAAGTAGCTCTAAAATGAAAAGTTTCAGATCAAAAGAAAGAATTGTTAGGATTGATGACAGTTTAGTTTCTAAAAGAAAGAAAAATCTGACATTTTATAAATGACACTCAAGCCTTTCTCCAGCCCATAATATGAGCTGATCTAATACAAGCACCGTAAAATCACAGCAACAGCTTTGGAACAGTACACATGCTAGTGCAAACCTCCTTGAAATGGCAGCCATACCGGGCCAGCAAATCCTGTGAAGAGTTACAGCCTTCTTCCATTTCATGGGATTTGAGGAATCTGTGGCAGTGCTTCGGGGAGAACTGCTGAGGGACTCTGGTCTTCAGCAAGTGCAGAGGGTGTACTATTTTCCCCAGAATGAGAGATACTTGCAGCATGATTAGAAAGAGGATCTCCACAGTACATGGTCTTCAGTTCACTAGGAACATCAGAGAGAAAGAAGGTGCCGCCCTGTGTTAAGCCGCGAGGGCTGGAAAGCGCAGCATTTGAGGAGCTTAATTTGACGACATGAATTTTCACAATAGGCACACATCTAATTTAAAAGTGATCATCCAGTGGAATGAAACAAAACCAATTTGACATTTACCAGCTGCACATTGAAATTGTCTGTTACTGGGACAGTTTACTTTAACAAAGTTAATAATCAATGCCTACATCTAAGAGCACTAGTGTACAGACAGTCATGTGCCTTTGTTGTATTTTTTTCACCTGTAACTTAAAGCAGCATAAGAACCATGTGTTTTGAATTAATGTTAAGGCAGAGAGAAGTAGATGACTTCTTTTTAAGGAAAAATTATTTCATTTTTAAACGTGACGTGCAATTGAATTACATTGTTCTCTCCTCTTAAAAACAAGTTTAACTAAAATTGAGTGTGACATTATGGCAACCTACATTAAAGCTTAAATATACTGGAACTTAAGAACATACTCAACATTAAGATTCAGGCAGTGCGTAATTACTACCAATATTTTTAAGCAAAAAAACCCCAAACAACCAAGCAAACCAAGAAAAAGCCACTGGAGTTGGAACCAGCTTGCTGAAATGATAATCTGACTTTGGACAGACTCAGGCTGCTCAGAAAGTGCAGCATATGTATTCAGCATAGGTTATGTCAATGAGGTATTGCCTCAAAGCTGAGAAACTGCAAGACAAAAGGCAACTATGCTTTCCCCAAAACAAGGTGTGGGAGTCAGGAATCTATTAGTTCTACCATCTGAAAAAACATAGGCCTTATGCCAGCAGATGTCCAGATCAACAAAGTATTTGTGGCTTCTAGAAAGAAGTTAGAAATCTGAAGAGCAGTTAGAAGCTTAAGTATTTAATTAATTCAGTTCTATAGTGTTTCCTTTATTTAAAAAATTGTTCTGCTTTAAATGCAGAAGCAAAATAACATTCAAAATGAAACCTCAATGTGCAAAGTAACATGGAATGGCTCAGATGACAGTGCACAAGAAAGCCCATCCAGAGAGTCTTCAGGGCCATCCTGGGAAAATGGAAGGGTCACAGTTCTGAGAACCTGGATGGCACATTAACATGTCTGCTCTCAGTAAAGGTCTGTTTCTAAAAAGAACAGGGTTAAATATACTAAGGTAGCATGTAGAAGGGCAGGCAGAGAAAAAGCAAAGACGAGGTGAAGGACCAGTGCCCCTACCCCTCAGGTACAACCATTTCATACGATACAGGGAGCTATCTCCTGTGGCAAGGCTTCATGGCTACGCAGAGACCTGCCTAAACACTTGGGTAACATTAAAGAGACAATCTTCCTTCTTAGCAACACAGCTGAGAGAGAGTGCAATTCTCTTTGCCTTCTCCCTAAACCCCACCTGATCTTACACTGTAGTAAAAAGCTGTGTGACAGCATGCTGTAATTTTGATGCAGTAGAGTCTGCCACATAAATGTAAGATGGGCAGAGAGGACCCGGAAGACATACTATGATTCAAAACCTTTGGAGACATTCAAGGGCAAGTCAGCGGTGATCAAGGTTGCCCTCCATCATTTTCTCTCAGCTGTGGGCTTCAACCTTCCACCTCTCAGACAATGGAAGTTTGACTTGCCTTACATACTTTACAGCAGAGATCAAGTCACATATTCCACCTCCTAGGCCATGACTCTTGAGTATATTCAGGCCATCACCCTTAATTAGTTAATTAATTACCTCACCCAACAGAAGAGGAAAGAGATGCAGAGTGGACAGAAGTTAATTAGAGCTCATTTGCCAATAGTTATGATCTTGCATCTCTAAACTTCCAACTAACATGATGATGAATTTAGGGAAGTGGTATTTGAATATTCCATATTTTACAATTTAAAAAAATACATGTAGCATAACACTGCTTGTAGTATAGCAATAGCCGTTACCAAAACATATGAATGATTCCCAAGCCTCCAGTGTCAACATGCCATAGGAAAGCAAAGCTGAGAGGAAATAGGAGTACGGCTTGCATAAGGAAAGTTTCAGTCTTGTTTTATTTGCTTTATTAGAATTAACAGAAGATCTAATTGAACAGATTTTAAAAGAGGGAAACAGATCACAAATACAGTTTCTGTTCCTTGTTAAGCTGGATACTTTTTTATTGCTACATTCAGATGACAAGCAGCTTTGATTTTTCCCTGATAAGCAAATGGACATCTCTTGGAAAGAGCACATTTTGAGAGACGAATAGCTCATGTGGACATCTTATCTATATTCAATTGATTCAGTGTGGTTTCTTCAAAGCAAATTTAAAGCTGAGAAAATGTAAGGTGACCTAGTTGTACAAGCCAGAAGTAATTAATTTTGATCAGCAAAGTCTTAGTAAAGTAAGAGATGTTGAATGAAACACTTTGAGCCTCTTCACTCTATTTTGAAAAAGTGAACAGAGTTGCCCTGATAGAAGCAGAGTATTTTCAACACTTTTGAAACAGAATTGATTGGTGTTTTGAACGTGGGTGGAGCTATCCTCAATCTGTATCCCACTTCAATGCATTCAGATGATCTTTCATTCATACTCATCAACAAAAAGAATGGAGCTGTCAATCAGAAATCCCCAGCAGAACACGGAGAAAGCTGATCAAAACCAGACTTACTTCCCTTAAAATTAAACTAGGAACAAAGGCAACCCACTCAGCAATGGCTCTGAAAGGATGAGGCATACAACAAAAATCCAAATTTTGTTCCAAATAAACAGCACTTTATGCCACGTGAACTCTAAATTATATTAAGCAGTGACTTCACACAAATAAAACTAGTCTGTGGGGAGTTATGTAAACATCATACTACAATTATCCATCACCATTTTCCATTGTAAATGTTCATAGGAATATTCATTCTTACCACACTGGTTGGAGGCCCCCAAAAGTTAGACAAATGCATTCAGGACAAGGAAATCCTACTACCAAAAGTTATACAAACGCATTTGAACTGTTGCTTCTCAGTGCTGCCCATTCCCACTGAACCTGATGATACAAGGACTCTGGCTCCATAGCAACGAGGCCATACACATAACGTTCAGTAGCAGTCTTCATTTTCCTTAGAAACACCTGCTGCCCACATCTTCCCTAGCAGTAGCACAGGGTTAGCACATCAGGGCAGTTTGGAGTTTGCAAACTTTCTATAAACCGGATTTTTGTTACAGGCAAGAGAGAAAACACTAGTTATTGGTTAGAAAAAAAAAGAACCTCTTCTTTCCGGATCTTTTTTTTTCTCACAGATCCTCCATCCCTTCTCTGTTTTGTCAAGCTGTGGAAAGACATTTTTCACTCTTTCCTTCTGCTCACTTTGCCTAAGCAGAACACAGACCTCTGCGTCCTATGGTCCTCTGATCAATCTGCTTCTTCAAGGATGTCCAGGCTCTACCAGCTCTGCACTTTGGACCATATTTAAGTCCAGGAAATTATTTCCTTTGGCAATGATGGATTTGAAACAGACTTAAGCAGCACATACTTGCCCATCACTGACAGCCTCTCCTCAGTGTTGGCAACCACTGCCGCCAATTCCCTCCCAAATTATTTGCTACCCTGCATTTCCCTTTCCTTTATATGTCTGCTTCCAAGATAATGCTCCTTTATTTCCAGTCTTCCCTCTCTTGCAATTCTCTGCTTAACCCTGTCCCAGCATTGCCGCCTTTCCATTTCCCACGCCACTGAATACCTTCTTTAATTTCTTCAGTGGCTTTTTCTTTTCTCTTTTCTATATGTTTGAAGCATCCTCTCCACCTGCACAGTTCTCTGTCTCTTCACATCCTATTTCCCTTCATGGTTAGTAGAACATTTTATCTGTTACAAAGCACCACAAACACTCAAGCTGTCATATAAATTACACAATGTGCCAACGAAAATAAAGCAAAGAAAATACTGCAGACCAAATACTCACTGCTCAGCTGCCAGAGCTTTCCTTGTTCTTTTAGAGCTGCCTCAGATGCTGACTCCCATTTATACCCACTTGATTGAACTGCTGGCACTACCAAAATGGTGTAATCTGGTTTAGACATAAATCTGAGTCAAGCTGTAATTCTGCAGTGCAATGCTTTCTCTGAACAGATTCCTATTCAATGGACTTGGGGTCATTTGGGATCAGTGAAAGGGTTATCCACAGAAACATCGGTGCCACACCGGGCCCTCAGTGCTGCAACTGCAGGTGGACTGACAGGATGGCTGTGTCTGGTCTGGGCCAGGAGCTGTTCCCCTGCACACGCTCGTAAGCTCTCCTCCTTGTCCGGGTGATGGCAAAACTGTATTTCAGTCACTGTACAGCAGCATGCAGCAGTAACAAGCAGCAGCTCCTCAAACACACGGATCTTTTCATTTTAGAATTTCCAGCTCACTACCATAGATAATCACCCCTGTCTCTGCCTCCCCATCTCAACCCTCAGCATTTTCTCAGACACAAGCACTCCTGCCTCCGTCCTCCCAGTGTCTAGCAGCACAGAACCCCAAACAAGCAGCACATGGCTCTGACCAATAAAAACATGCTTGCAATTTATATTCTCTTTGAAATTTATCCAAAAAACTCTCAAAAGCAAACACACCACACAAAAATAGTGTCCATTTTTGCTATGCAAAAGTGGTATTCTCTACTTCCTGTTTTAATGCTATCGAAAATCATCCCAGCTTAACAACTCAGCTCACAGAGTATAGATAGCAGGAAGAAATCTTTGCCATGGGATTGCTTCTGAGGCCAGTTTTGTAAGCTTCAGAAAAAGATTAGACATTTGGACGGGAAATAAGGGTCTGCACAGCTGAGATCTCTAACGTCCGAGATCTAACAGTCCCAGCGAGTTGAGGAACGGAAGTTTTCTCCAAGCCTTGTGCATGTCCCTCCTGATTCAGCATGCAAATACTGGGCCTTATCCTGCCCTAATTCACACTCCTCTTCCAGACCTGTTTTCCTTCCATGCAGCTATTCATTATTTACCTGACTCTGAGGCTCCTTTACTTGGTTCCACAATAAAACAAACACACTGTATCTTAAAGTGTGTGTTTCTTCACAACACAAAGGGAGAATTGCCATGGTTTTACTATAAGGTGCAAAATTCTTACTGTACAAGCACCACTGTCTTTTTTTTTTTTTTAATTTTCTGCTGCCCACAACTATATCTCATTATTCCTTTCAATAGCTATTCAAAGCATGCAGATTTACAGGATATGCATCATGTATTTTTATCTCTTGAGAGACATCTAGAAGGCTCTTGTGTCTCCATGATTACTAATAACTAAAGGTCACATAGCCCATATTCCTGCAGACGAATCTCTTCACACCTACTATTGTCTTGTCCATTTCAGAACACATTGTGAATCCTAAAAATAACCAGAAACAAATGTCACCAGAATACAGGCTTTTACCTCATGTTTAGGGAACCTGTCTGTCAGTGCAATAAAGCTTGCCACCAGTATTTTGCTTCAATTTAACCCTGCATTTTACTGGCTTATTCATGCCATTGTTTCTAGACCTCTAAAAAAGTGTGCTAAATAATTGTTATGGCAACTGCACAACTCTGTAGTACGTCTTGTAGTACAGTACCCTGTAGCCATTCCTGTGAAGCTGCAATCAATGAGATTCACCCTGCAGAAGTTACTTCTCTGGGGCAGGCACTGTCCTTGCAGCTTTACCAGAACTGGATGGATGTGGGCTATTGCCTGAACTCTCAGCTGCCAGTTACCACTGCGCAGCTGAATCAGTTAGCATAAGCACTTCTTTCCTGTTTCAGTCCAAAGTCAACAAGATTAGCTTACCCACAACAGGGAGGTGGTGTGAATTAACCTGACAGCCTTGCCCCAAAACGGATTAGGCTCACTGACAAGATCAGTGGTAAAGACTAGGCAGCATATGAAGATAGTCTCTCCCCTTCTGCTCTCCGCCTCATAGCTGTTAGCCGCTTCATCTTAGCTTGAGTCTCCATGTGATTTGCATAGACCCCATCTGCTGTCTAGACAACACCCAGGAACTCACAGTTGCCCAGCAGGATGGTCTCTCTCCCAGCCCTTGGCTCCCAGAAAGTCTCAGCAATTGGAAAGGGTGAGTGTGAGAGGAGTGTCAAAGTCATGCATGGCTGATGAGTTAGAATCCAGGTTGGATACAAGCTGTGCTTAACTAATGAGGTGAATAAACTTTATAGGGAATATTGTTGCCTATTCACACTGAGCTCTTTATAATCTTTCCTTGTAAAAGCTCTGTAAAATGTGACCATAATATCCACAGAAATGCCTAATTTCAGTATTCATCAAACAGCGAGCTAAGACTCCCAGAGGGATCACGGTAGCTTCCCAGTAGTAGACTAGGAACATTTCAGTGTTCAAAACAAAGAAGAGCTCAACACGAAGTTACATGCAAACATAGCAGTGCTGTGGGTGCGCCACCATTTTTATCTATATTTCAGTCGACAGAGACACTGATATGTAGGAGCCTGACCACACTGCGCAGCAGAACACAGTTTTCAAACTATTTTCAAACTAACATGGTAACTGCAAGGAGAGCTGTACAGTCACTTCAGTTTGTTAGGCCAAGCACAGAGAAGACACCTGTTTCCAGGACTGCTTTTGGTAACCGAACTGGTAACTTTTCTTGGCACTGAACTGCTTGCACATCTTCCATTGCACTGGGTAGACAAGCCCCAAACATCTCTTCCAGTAACTGCTGGTGAGTGTGGACAGAAGATTGATGTGCCCTCTGCATTCAAGAGTATACTCCTATAGCAAGCATATTGTCACAAATGACACCAAATTGCATGTGACTGTCAATGCGTTGTAGAAGCCACCACTGTCACAGCCCTGTGTCCTGTGATTCCACTAGCACTCCAGTGATACCAGGCTTTAGCTTAATGCTGTTCCTGCTGGGTGCATGACAAAAATTCTGTTCATTCCAATGGATTCAGAGTTAGGTTTGTGCTGAGGATTAACTCAAATTCACAAGCTCTGAATTTCCACCTGCCGCTGCTGAAATGGAGGGCTCTGCTGGAGTAAGAAGCAGGATGTCTACTGGTCTTTACCAAGTTTTGCTCACCGTATGTTCCCAACGGAGCCAGAGAAAGGGTCAATGATATAGTTATTTAAGAGCTATGCTGTCTTGCAAAGAGGTTACCTATCCCCCTGCTTTATCCCAGGTTCAGCTGGATCCTGAAAGCTTCTCTGCACCCCACCAATGCCAGCATTACTAAATTCATCTTAGTATTCACTCTAGTGGGAATGTAGCAAGTTACATGGTAATACCATCAGCCATCTAGACATGAATAATGCGGGGATTTTAGCTGCAATCACCACATCTTAACTTGATGAGCTAAGACATCCCATTAAAAGTGTTTAAAAAACCACAAGACAGTTAATTCCCTGGTTCTTATGCAGACTTGAGGCTCAACCCTCACAGAACAAGTCATCTAGGAAGAACAAATCTCTGCATCTGCTTCTGTGCTTGAGCAAGTGTAGAGACCACTCCACCAGTCTGTTGCTGCAGGACATTTAGCACGACTGCAGCCCAACTGCTGTTGAGGTAGAACAGCCTCGCAACATCAGGTGTTAAGGAAAGGATTGTTTCTCTTTCTCTTCAAGGAAAAATCCTTGCCTGATTGCTCATGAGTAAGGACCATCTGTCCTTTCCTCCACCTTAATTCCACAGCTCTGTGCTGTGTCAAATAGAGCAGTGCTCCATTGCCTATTCACATCAAGGACATCAACATCATTAAAAGGTCTGCAACGGCCTTTTAAGATCAACACCAGACTGACAAACTATACCCTGGATTAAAAACATGCACAGCCTTCATCGTATGTCAACAGGTGGAAGATTTTACTGTTTCCAGACCTTCCTCATGATGGAGAGTAATTATTATGATTACATGGCAGAGATACAGCAACAGAGAGAGACACTACATCTGTGAGTCATTCACAGCAGTAGAGTTAGAAGAGGCACAGCCCAGATACAGGGATTAGCAAGGCAAGACAGATACATGCCATGGGACTGTATACACGTGTGTGTGTGCTCATTAAGTGTCAAAATAGATAATTAAGGATTACATTGTATTAAGAAGATCAAGTGGGACTTAGGGCACATTCCTGTCAGCTGCATTGGTAAACTGATCACAGCAGCTACAAAGTACTTTCCTCTGCACACCCCCCCCCCCCCCTTTTCCCCTTTTTTTTTTTAATTAAAAAACCCCAAACCCAAAAAAAAAAAATTGGGGAAAAAAATTTTTCTCCCACCGTCTCTAAATTTAATAAAAAAATTCAACACTTTTTAAGGTTTTTATAA
>Ga0181612_124684_pt1 | contig 22978 bp, 17 predicted proteins | sample HoacroProtozoa21_FD_119630 | JGI IMG/M metagenome (GOLD analysis project Ga0181612, IMG submission 119630) | Hoatzin crop microbial communities from Cojedes, Venezuel. Combined Assembly of Gp0051906, Gp0051904, Gp0051908
CCCCTACCATTCTGTGATTCTGTGATTCTGTGATCCCTAGGGAAAGAGGATGGGTTTCCTGTAGATTTGGAGGTAATTTTCTCTTGCTGACATCGTAGGCATATTTAATGAAATATTAATGGTCCTGCTTTTACTAGGAGTTTCAGCACAACCTAAATTAAGTCATTGGAAGAGAGATATTGTCCCATTAAGAACAGTAAAACTTTGTAAGCTCCCTTCCTGAAGAGTAGCTGTGGGCAGTTAAAGTGACAATCAATTGAAACAGGTGATCTTGCTTTATAAGTCTCTGAAGTGCGAAGTCCCAGCATGCCTGATGTATTTCATTTTAATTTCCTTTTGGAAAACAGAGCTGTGGTTAGCGGGGAACCTCACGCGCGCACGCACACATACACGCAAGAAAAGCCTTAGGAGTGCAGGAAAGGAGGAAATTATTTAACCCTTTCAAAAAGCTGCACAATTTCTTTAGCTAAGTAAAGAAAAATAAGCATAGATACTTTCTCCTTTAGTTCCTGTGTAAAAACAAACAACAGTCTTGCATAGCTAATAACTGTTAGGGCCCCTTGCTAATATCTGCTACAAGTCCTGAAAACCTAGTGAAAAATCTTTTTTTTTAAGTTTTCCTTCAAGCAACTTCTAAATCGGCAGCTCATGCCCTCTATAGGGGAAAAAGATAAGAATCATGTAATTTCATCTGATTTCCCATTTCCCAGCCTTTTCTCTGACATCAGACCACACAGGTACATGGAGGCTCGTTATCAGATGCAGCTTACTGTGGTTTTCAGGTCTAATCTGATGTTTTCAAGATGGCAGCGCTCCCAAAACAGCATGGCAAAGAGCTGAGATGATATGACAAAAGACACAGTGATGACGGTATGTACCTAAAACATGTTCAAAAGAGAAAAAAACTTTTCAAAAGAGAAAACCCCTGCTTTGGCCCTATACTGAGATTATTTCAAAGAGATTGAGAAACTATAATAGGAATGAAAACCTTTTCACGATTTTCACATGTTTTATTGGAAACCAATAGTTTATGGAATTCATGAATATTATCAGAAGCATCCTGGTATGGGTACTCACCAAAAAAAAAGCAAAGACAAATGACTTATGACACCCTTACAGAGAGACCCACGAAAAGATAAATAGATAGCATTTCTGGTTGGAAGTTGATTAGATGCATTTATCTTTGTTTGTAGTGCTCTAAATTCTTATTTTTAAAAGAAAGACTGGATACTGGCCTCTTACATGGTGACATAAAAGTCATGCACATAGTTGAATCTCAGGAATATATTTTTTAAAAATGGAAACAGATGCACAAATAAAAACTCCTGACAGTTTTATTATTGTATCTCTAGTATCACGGTTCAACCGCAGGCATGCGCTAAGCCAATAATTACTTCAATTTCATTGGAAAACAGATAGAGAGGTGCTGACGACATAATCAAGGACTGCAACAACTGTCCTACAGTTCTGGAAGTCGTGCTACATTTGGAGGAATCCTGCTGGTGTGTCTCCACAGGACAGGTCTGTTTATTTGCAGTATAGTGCAGTGTAGAAAGAAACTAAACTTATATTTATTTTGCATATGTATATTGCATTTTCTAGCATGAAAGGAAGGCTCTCTATTTTTCCAGACCAATCAAGGAGAAAATTTTAATGGTCTAAACATTGACCCCTTCCTGGTTGACAGCAGCTTTTGAAGCCCAGACCCAAAGTCAGCTACGTTAGACAAGGTTCCTTCTTGTCTCATCGTTTCTCAAGGTGAAGGAACAACACAGCTTGTCTATGCCCCAAGGAAATTCAAAGCAAGCGGCTCCCACATGCTACATTTAGTGCTGGTGCCCATCACCAGCAGAACTGTGAAAGGCTTCTTTAGATTTAGCAAGCTAAATGGGGTATATCAAGTTGAAGTGGTTTAGAAATGTTGCATTCAGTTTTTGAGTAGGTGGTGGAAAGTGAGGAACTTAAAGATTAAGGCTTGAAAGGCAAAACTTATGAAGTCTTGCTTTTCAGGTATAAAAAACAAACAAAACCTGCACACTCAGAGAGCTCAGACCTGACTGCATCCTGCAGCAGTGAGCCCCGCTGTGATCCAAGAGCTGATCATCTGAGGATGCCTCTGTGTACTATCCCCGAGGAAAACCCCCATCTGCATCCTCATGGGGCAGCTACAGAAACTACTGCTGGGCCAGACATGTAGTGGGGATACAAAATTTGCCTTCACAAGACTCATAAAGAAGGATAATGGCTGGAAAGGCAAAGAACAGAAAACTCAGTTTATGAATAAGAATTCATGCTGCACATGAACAAACCAAAGTACCAGATAATACCCAATTCTCCTTCGAAGCCTGGCTTCTTTGTTGTAAGGCATGCACTTGCTCTCCAAAATGTCACCTGCAATAACCACTACATAAGATACCCTGTCTTTGTAAGTGTGCATAAGAATTAGGGACAAGGTTTTACTGACAGTTTCTATGCTGGGCAGAAACAGACGTGTTATCTGTTCTCTAAACTCAGGTAAGCAGGGAATACCTTGAACCTAGTGATTTAGCTCTTCTTTTTTTATACTTCTCTAGCAAGGCTTCATGTTTGAAATCTCTTGGTGGGAGGAGCAAAACACTCAGATTAGTACCCAGAGTAAAAAAAGACAGTGAGTTTAGAGACAAAAGAGTAAAAAAGATTGTGAGTTTAGAGACAAAGTTTAGAAGTCCTGGGCTATGAATACAAGATTGCAGTTCAAGCTTGGTAGCTCTCAAGCTTAAATGCTAGAAATAAATATTTCTGAATTTGTGATAGGGATTAAATTCTGGGAGCTCAATTTATCAGGCCTTTTTCTACATGTCTAGTCTTTATGAGGGTACAAACTATTTCAGAGCAGCATTAATAGTGCATTTAAGGTATCAATGTCTGTGCTATTACTAGGCTAATTCTTAGCAGGTTCAAAGAAAGATTTCTTGTATTGGAAGGCTGCTTTTCCTGTGTTTATTATAGAGAGCAGTTTATGTATTTGGCAAAAATAGTGTAATTAAAGGAAGAAAATTGATTAGAATGACAAACAATGCTACAAGCAAACCTCACAGTGTTTTACTCCTAGGCCAGACCAGTAAGTGAAAAGACTGGTCACAGCTGGAGCTAGTTCGTGGACAGATCAGCACAGGAGCCTGAGCACCCTGGTAGGAGCAACTGCACGGCAAAGCAAACCCCCAGTACAATCCCCCTCCTGGGCTCTGCCTGGCTTCAGCTCCTTGGAGACCTGCTTGTGGCGAGAGCTCTGCTCTACCTGAGCAAGCTTGGAAAGAGTTTGTCCCTGTGAAGTGTTAGTACTCAGGTGCGAAGGGGAGGTGCTCAGGTATTCAATTCACTATGAAGGTATTGAAATCTCCAGCTTCTCAGTGGCCTCGTTAGTGAGGATGTTTCGTATTACAGTGCCTGAAGCCATGAGTGTAGTCTGGATGTTTAAATCTGAGAAAGCTTCTAAACCAAGAGAGGAAGAGGCAGTAAGAGAAGAAATAAATAAAAATGACTAAACACAAGATAATTCCTGATGGTATTATATGAAGAATTTTATATTCCTAGCCAATTTACTGGTGTGAGATCTTTCCGGAACAGTCTTTCTAGGAAAAAAACCCAAATTGAGCTAGAAAATCTTATTCCTGCTGCTCTCCTGCAGTTCTGCCCTTGAAAGTGCTCAGAAATTGTCTTTTAGTGAAACAGTTTCAGCCCTTTTTTTTTTCATTCGATGCTGTAGTGATGCTGCAGAAACATCTCCTCCTCCTGTATCACTTGTGGGCCTGTTTATGAGACCAGAGAGCAGCATGGGTATAGGCAAGTGGAAAATGATAAGGATGTAACAACTTTCTTGGAAAGTTTGGCTCAGCTGCTTCTGTCTTTATTCAAGCAATTTGTCTTCTTTAATGCATGTGAGGACATGCACATCAGCAATGGTTTTTGCTGTGCTGAAACAGCACTGTTCTGGCCAGCAGTGAAATGCTGTATCACGATAGCAAAGTCTGGAGGAGCATCCTGTCCCCTGGCAACTGGAAAAAAAAAAAACAACACCATAACGTGTTAAAGCTGCCTAAATCGGGATGGAGTGCGGACTAGAGTCGTGGGCAGGAAGTCAGGAGTCAGAGCCTAGTGAAACCTATTAAGATGGAAAAAATGAAGTAATCCAGTACAGTAGGCTATTCAGGTCTGAAAACAGTGAAGTAGGAAAGGCAAAAAGGACAGGGAGATTGAAATTCAGATGAAATTCAAGGGTCTCTGTGCAGCAGCTGTAGATCATGTCTGGCAAAGCAAGTGTTTATTTGGACAATAATAGCCTTGAAGCCTCCTGATAAAACCATCTCCTCACACTTCAATCCATAATACTGCCAAAGGTTTCCTTAAGTATTCCCTTCTACTGGGACGTAAACCAATCTCTGCTCCAGCATCGGGGCTGTCATTGTGTATGGAGAGCGGAAGCGGGGTATGAAAATGATTTCCCTTAAAGTGGGCAGGCAGAAAAATGAAAGGGGGGGGGGAGGAAGGGTCAATCTTTTGTTAATTTTTTTTATCCACATCTTTAATTATTTCCTTGGAAAAACAAACTAAGTGATGGATCCTGGGCTTCTGAGGAAACAACAGAGGAAGCAGCCTGTTTTCTGAAGGCCCCTTGCCATGTGGCTGCTGCTGTGTGCCTTTTGTCTCACCGGCTTCCTGAACATGGATGGAAAGCGTGTCCCTCTCACGATCCAGCTTCACTTCGCCGCCGCCCTCCCTCTCCCTCGTCTGCCTTTGTACAGTTGATAGGAGAAAGGAACCAGCTGCAAAAAAGCCTTTTCATGTCTATCATGCTCCTTGACCCCCCTTCAACACCTTCTTACGCCCATTGGGATTTTCCTGATTTCTAATGTTACGTTATGGCAAGCTCCTTCTGCTGAACTTGAAGGGAGTTTGGTCTTGGAGTAACAGCTGGCTACACAATTTTAGCACAGTTTTTAGGGAGAGAAAAGAATTCTGATCCATTTTATCCTCTGCTAAGCAATTCAACTCAGGTCTCCCAAAATAGGAGAACACAGAAACTGGTATTGAGTTTAAGACATAAATGAATTAAAACAAGTCTGGCTTTAAAATCCAGGCTTAAAATTAAATATGGAAATTCATAAAACATGTGGATGAATATTAAGAGCAAATTCCACACTGTACTTAGCTGCCTTGTAAAGTACTAGGTGCCTTCAGCTCCTTGAAGCTGTTGTTTAAAAAAAAAAGCCCAACATAATCACAATTACAGAATTCTCATCTCATGGTGGGGGGGGAAATATGAAAGAAATCAAGGTACTGGCTGCCAGAGAAGTGATTCTGTTCTGTGATTTACCTTTAGGTTATGATGCTACTAGAAAAAAACAGCTAATGTTGTTTTCTGGAGGAACTGGAAAGAATAAAGAAAAGTATGCCTTAGAGTAATGCTGCAGATTTTCCTATGGCTGCCAACTGTCCTTCAGGCTTTTTTTTTTTTTTTTTTAATTTTTAATTTCCCAACAGGAATGTTTATGAAGAAAGAAATGCTGCCTCTTGATGCGTTTATATGAAAAGGAGGCTAGCTTTTAACGAACCCCCCCCAGTCTCAGTGACACTTTTTTGACAGATGAATATAATTTACATCTAGAAGACAATACGTGGTTCTGTAGTTTGACATAAAGGTTAAATTTCACCCTGTTGCCTCCTACCAGGACCAATAATCCTCTATCTAGCTAGAACATCACTACTAGGAAGGTATCTGCTCTCGACCTGAAGCCAACAAGACCTTGAGAACTTGCTGCTTCCTTAGCAGTTCCCTTTGCTGATCACACTAATCTTTCCCTATCAGATTTAGGCTTATTCAGCAATTGGTGCTTTCCTTTTGTGAAGGTATTTATACAACATTATCATGCTACTTCTCAGTCCTCTTTGACAAACCTAAACATGTCTCTCTGAAAGGCTTTTTCTCAGGGTCTCTGGGGTTTTTTTGTACCTCTTTCCTGCAATCTCTGCAGCTTTTTTCAACACACATCTGTTTTAAAATCTGGATACCAGAATGGGATCAATCTCCCCAACACTCACCAACAATGTACATAATAAAAAAGACACAGGCCACATTGCAGGAAAGCCGTCAGCACGCTGCAGTGACCAATATATAATATATCAACCTGAGCTGCAAAGATCTAAGCTTGATTTAGTATCTTTTATGAGCTGTTGCTACGGAAATGGACCTCCCGAAATAAAAGCTGTGGTCATTGATGGTCTATATTCAGAAAACACCAGTGGAGCTGTTATGAATATGCACTTCAATACAAAAGCTAAGGAAAAGAATGGCAAAAATAGAAAGCCTTGGAGGAGGGTATCACTAAATCTTCCTGCTTTATCTTATTTTTTCCAAAATCTATGAGCTGCTGCTTTATCTTATTTCTTCCAAACAGGGAACTCAAAAGTTATCAGAGGTCTTTTGGGATAGCTAGTTTTGTGCAGGTTTGGCTTGTGTTAATGTTTTGCATTTTGGTTTTGGCTCCTCTGATGGGTGGGAAGTCTGTTAGCATTTTTCATGTCTCTATTATTCATGAGATCTGCCAATGATTTGGCCAACCCGATGCTGGGCACTGCTGCGGGGTTACTGTTTAGTCTATTGAGGTATAACTCAGATCCGTCTTTCCCTTCCTTTCCACTGAAGCTGGCCATCGTGGCCAGCTAAGCTGGCGGAACGGTAAACGACAACTATTACAAATGGTCGCTGGTGGTTCCTTGGACACCCAGAGAGTTGAGTGTATGGAATGGGGCAGGATGTTTCTGGCTTCTTACAAATATTTCCATCACATGTCTTTGTAGGTAACTGACAAATATACTTAAAGAACCACCGTCCCATCCAACTAACCTGAGCAAAGACTGTTAAAATTTATTACATATTTCTCCTACCACAGTATTTCCCTTTCCATTTTTGTTACTGAAAAAAATACTTTCATCTGAAAGTAGGAGAATATCTTTCCCTTTTCTAAAAATCTCCTGCTTTATATCAAATTAGAGACTAAAGCTAAAATAAGTTAAGGGGACTAATTGTCCATTTTTCATGGTGCTGATCATGTTGAGAGGCTGTCATATTCCTCTTGCAACCATTAGGTTTCTGACTCGGAAGGGCATGATATTTGGGTTACTTGCATATCTATCTCTACATTTCTAAAAACCACTTTACCAGTCTCATGGAAATAAAAGATCAAATCAACTGCTGAGTACAATCAATACAAGAACATACAAATTAAATGAAATTGCCACTTCAGTGTTGAAGCAGACAGAAAAATCTGTTACTCCTGTCCAGAGTTTGGCCCAAAACAGGAGGAATTGAAATAAAGTCCAGCACTTTTCTTAGCAATCCAAAATACACTAGAGATAAATAATCTGCAATTTTCACCTTCACATTTTTTGTGAATGGTGGATTTGGCCTTTGTAAGTGTTAGCAAAAATTCTAGCATGTACATGGAATAATTCAGCAAAGAAATTGGTCCCAACCATCATCTGAGCAGTGAGAAAACAAACACAAGTGGATTAACATAATTGCTTAATCAACAGCATTCAATGAAGGGCCTGCAAGTGTGCTGAATTAATCATCTCATTGTGAGATGCATTATAAGTAATGAACATAATGAGAACTTTGCACAGCTGGGAACTATTTTAATCCATTAACAAGCAAAATAAATAGGTCTAGAAGAACAGCATTTCATTTTTTTTTCGCACTATAACTAGCTTTGATATTAAATTTGGGGGTTAATTTAGAGACATTAAAGGAGGAATCATCTTCCAAATCTTCTGCATCCGCAACTACAAATGACAGCTCTCTTCACAGGAATATATTCCCTCAGCCAGGATTAATGGATTCTGTCTTTCACTGGTCATTGTAATATTTTTAGTGAAATCAGTAGGCTTTCACTAGGAATGCTGCACAAAATATTCTGCATGTTGAGTTGACAGTACACACCCAAATCCTTTCACTGGGCATCATGATGTTGCTGAAGTTGAAGATCTGTAGGGAGGTTTGAATACCATCTTCTCTTCCCTGTATACCTGGCTTAGTCCAGTTAGAAGGTTGGTGGCCTCCACTGTGACCCTCCTGAACAGCAGATGAAGCTGAATCTTGAATGTTTCAAACATCAAGGTACTGTTTGCATGGACTCTGACCCCTTGGGACAGGTAAAGCCTTGTGGGGGGGGAACCCAAAACAATTTCATATGCTTCAGGAGAAGAATATTTGAAAACAACATGAGTCTGACGCGCTTTGCATGCATCTCCAAACGGTGGTGTCAGATTATGTTCCACAAATGCTCCTTTCACACCAGCTGTACTGCTGAAGTCCTGCTAAATATGCGGGAATTTATTGCAGTTCTTTAAAGTCTGATGTCTTCAAAGGCAATATTTATCCAGAGTCATCACTGACCTGTGATGACTCAATCAATCGCAGACTGGCAAGAAAAACCAACTTACTCCAAGGGATTTAGGAGACAAAGTGCTCCCTTCTGGCTAGAACTAATACATCTCTGTTCCAGTCCTCAAGGTTCACTGTTGGAGAACTATGCAACATCATCTCCCCCGCTCCAGCTGGCCAATATTTCACTAGATTACTTTAGGTAACAGCAAATATGTGGACACATAAAGCACACATAATACTCTCTCTCCATTTCTTTCAAGCATTATTTTCCCCTTTAAGAGCATGAAACTGAAGACAAAACATATTGAAACAGGATAAAGCAAATAGTCATCAGCATGTTACGTGGTTTGGCAAACATAGCCAAGGGAAATTTCTTATCTGTAGACATCCTCCTCCAAATCCACGCTGTCTCCTCCATGTGGTGTGTTAAATACTGCAAAAATCCTGAGCTGATCCTCACATAACTGATAAGGAAAATATCAGTGGGTTTTTTCCCCTTCCTGAAGTGCGATGTTCAGAAAGGGATGCTATCCAGCCTGGAAATGCTTGAGGAAAGTACTTAATGCACGAGCTTTGAAAGAAAACAGAGTTACATCTTGATCACCACATTGAATTTCATTTGGCTACTGAAATCAGGAAGGATTTTTTCTTATTTGGGAACAGTTGGCAAACAAAATTCCCAAATAACCAGAAGACTAAAAATGGTTCTAAGTAACAAATACTAACTCTTAACAAAAATCATAATTTTAGAGACAATCTTTACAATATTTCTCTTATTGGATATACATATATAGAGGGAGTATCTTCTCAGGACACATTTATGGCTGCTATGATTAGTCTTCATGGAAATTTGAATAATAAAATAATCTGAAGATTAAGTTATATTTTATAGTTTAACCTTCCCTCAGGTTAAGACAGGGTATTTTGAATCATTTTATCATTGTTGACACAACTGACCTTTGTGATGGGGCTTTCTTGGATGTTTTGACTTTCTAAAATGGAAAAGAAATACTCTGGCTTTTCATTCAGGTTTTGGGTGCTATTACCTGGAAATTATATTGCTGATCAGTTTATCATGGTTGATAATCTCTGCTAAAGCAGTTTTAGGAAAAGATTGTTATCAGCTTGGAAAGACTGATAAAATGTAATGTTGCTACCGTAAAATTGTCTTGTAAGTAGGCTCCTATGTTGGTAGACAAACATAAAATGAAGGAATAAATAAAGATGGTAGTTAAGTAGGTATTTGCTTTGGAGGAAGAAGTTCTTCTTGCAGTCAAGAATAATGTTGCCTGTGCACATATTGCAGAATATGTCACTCTACCTGAAAAAATGTTCCATGCACAACCCTTCTGATTATAACCCCAGTAGCCAGCATAGGCACGTCTCCCACCAAAGCCAGATTGCACAGACAACACCGGGTTGCATATACACTGTAGTAATTAATCGTGATAAGTTGGTTGCAGTATGCAAAATACAGGGTGTCTGCATTAAGAACAGGAGAGGCTCAAATTTTAAAAATCCTCTAAAAATGAGTTTCCCTGCACCTGAAACCGAAGTAACAAAAACTAGGTGTGAAATTTGGCATTTGAACAACACTTCCTACTTTGCAGCCAACCTCGAGGCTTTAAAATTTGTTTTAATTTTACATTAGAACAAAACCCAAACCTGTAAAATATTCTCACAAATCAGAATGGTGTCAAACCGTATGTTTGGGGATGGAAAGAGACAGGCTTTAAATGCCATATTTTATTTCTGAGTGACTGGAAAGGCAAGGCCAACATTTTTTTCCCCATAAAGATTTTAATTAAACTACAATGCCTTCCCTAAATATTTAGACTTGGCAAACCAGGGTATTCCGGTAAGAGAACATTTTGTAGAATAGCATCTAATAATATCTAGAACTTCATTCTAAAAATCATAGTTAAGCTAACGTATACAGTAATATGTGGAACTCACCACACTAAAAGTTCTACTCACACATCTTTCCAGAAGTAGGTTTTCTGTACAAAAATATCTGAGAATAGTGATTGTTTTAAAGCTGCCTGCCTGCTGAGCCTGGGCTAAAAGCAGTTTACATAATTAAATCTTAATGCTCTATTATTTAAGCACAACAGGAAAAGAGGAAAAAGGCCTGTAGAGAAGCTGTTGCACTTTCTTCTGATGTACAGCAAAGAACTGAAAGGTTGTTAGCCCAGATTTTGCTGGTTTTCTTCTAAGTGGTACTCTCAGGTTAAATTCTCGTAAAACTGATTCTTCAGATTCTCCAGTTCCTGGAGAACAAATGCCTAAATGATCTCGCCAGGGACAACATACGAAAAACATAGTTATTGTATAGGTAACAGATACTTGGCCAAGTTAAGGTGTTTTGTAGTTGTTAGTAAAAATCTAAGGCAAGAATACACAGAGTTTACAGAAAAGCTTGACTACTGATAGTAAGGATCTTACATATTCATTTTGAAAACAGGCCAGTTCAGGTGCCTTGTTTGCAGTGTAGTGGTTCATTCTGTTGTATGAAAAGGGAAACGCTAGGGAACTAAATGACAAACTTGGCCTTTATTGTATTTTTTTTTTCATTTTCAAAGGACCTCAGATAGAGAAGCAATATTCAGATATCATTTATGATGGAGCAAGGTCCAAAAACTGAACTTGGATAGTTTCTTTCAATGGTTCTGTTCACCCCCTCTACAAGACCCAGCTGGCATCTCTGCAGCCACCAGGATTTCTGGTGCAAGCTATGCCAGAGAGGCAAGTCAGCCCACAGAGTGATCGGGAAAGACCACGCTACCACCAGAAAGTCTCTTATTTTCCCATTGTTCTGAAAGAGCAGGACTCAAAACTGCCTTCCTTCTGTGCCAAGCCACTGGTCGCAGGTCAGCACAGTCCATGGGGTGCATCTGGGAGGCTGCTGGACCATCTTCAAGCTCATTTGGTTTCTGTAAATGCTGGAGTACTCTTGACATGAAACTTTTGGAGACACAGTTAACTTGGCCACAGCACACTAGTAACAGGAAACCGCTGCCAAGATTTTAGTATTTTCTTCACATACTCCTTCTGTAAGGCTGGGAGACATTTGTTCACGATTTGGTCGTACTCTTACTAATAACTACAAAGGGGACGAGCTATTTTCAGTTACTCCATTGTGATCTGGACTTGATCCCTCTTCCCACCTAAAATCCTTCTGCCTTGCTTTAGCACAGTTTAACACTCTGACAACATGGGTTTAAGATATTTAGGGAGCCTGAATTCCAGTATCCCCATACCCATTCTCATGACTCGTTTTGGAGGCAGAAGTTACCTGAAGCTAGTGTTGCTGAAGCACCTTGACAGAAAAGTGCTCACTCTTTTTCCCCTCTGTTTCTGATCTGAGCAAAGACTGCTGATTTCAGGGTAGATCCTGCACTCTGATGTGGATCAGTCAGAAAGGAAACCTGCTACCGGGGCATGTTCCAATGGCAAACCTGTGCACTCCGTGCCACACGTGCATCTGACACATGTATTTATACCAGACAAATGATGTGGAGTTTCACTCATCACTGCCCTCTGAGTACTTCTTACATGAAGCCTTCTGCATGGCTGCACTCTCTTGTAAACCTTCCTAACAAAGATTCCCCAGCCTTTCTTTACCCCCTTCTCTCTGTATTTTTTCTCCTTCCTGCTGCAGGCTTGTGGTGCTTTATCTCCATGCTGGGGCTGTGCCTGATGAGGCCTCTCGGAAGGTCCTTCCTTTCTGGCCCATATTCACATTGGTGAAAAACATGCCTCTCCCGAGCCTTTGAGCTGAGCTGAAGGCGGATATGAAGTCAACAAGTATAATATGAAAATAAATAAAAATCCAGTTCAAACAAACCACTTGCCTCAGTAAATAGCTTCTGGCCCCCTTTCAGGACTGCCTAGCAAATCTTCTTAGCTATCTTGTTTTCAAACAGCTTGAAGGTCTAATCCTTCAAAGCTTACCTTGTTTTGGAGCACTTAATTCAGCTCACACAGAAATTACTCAGATATTATTGTGTATCGATGATTCATGATGGCTCTGCTGGAAAATGAAAGCTAAGGAGTCTAATCAATAAAATAATTTAGTCTCTTTGAACTAGTTCCAGGTCAATTTTTCTTGGCAGTTTTTTCACTTCCTGAATTATACTGACCAAAACCATGAATAATGATCTAAAATTACACAATATACAGAAACCATCTGTTAGATAGAAACTGGAAGGGTGATGTCATCAGGCTACTTCTAATCTGAAGCTCGTATGTTGCCAGTGATGATGTCATGGGCTTGGCAACTCACTGGTTGAGTTGGTTAAGCGTGAGTAGCAACGTGATTTTCTCCCAATTCCTACCAAACGAATTCACTTGTGCTTCTTATCTATGGAAGAAATGGAAGCACTGTACACTTATATAATTCATCCTACCTATAGGATAGTGGTGTTAATGGAACCATAAATCATTTAGAGACAGTTCATCATCAAATTAGAGCCAGACCAAAGTGTCCTGGACTTCCATGATGTTCTCCCTTACAGGTTTCATCCTGATCTCTTGGGTGTTTAACCAAACTGTTGTTTTTAACTGGCTACCCTGTTTTGGTGTGTTTCAGGCATGCCAGATACGTATAGAAGCAACTGCCAATTTCAAATGCTGTCCTGGATGCTCTGGTTTGATTCCAGTGAAAGCTCCACCAGGCCTCATACACTGGATTAAGTCCAGTCACACTGAGGATAACAGAAAAATTCCATATAGTTTAAATGCAATGAGCATTCTCAGTTGAAATTCTTTCCCCATCGCAGTGATAATGTAAAAGTACATGGTAAACTGGAGCCAAAGCTTATCTACCAGTGGGTTTGGACTGACAGTATCCATTGGCAGTTGCAAGGGAGGATTAAGGACTTCCATAGGGTGCAGAACTGTGGAATAACTTGTCCATGCAGCGAGTCACAGTCTGATGGCTGCTGGAGGCTGTATTAGACTGAAGCATGAAGCTTGCTGTCCCTTTGAAATGTTAGTTGTTATTACCACCCTGATGCCTGTTTGAAATGACTGTTTCCCCCAAGTGTTCTTCCTTCCCTCATGTCAGAGGAGGTGTCTCCTACCACCTAACAGTGCTCAGCCAAATGACAGGGACAGAGGTTGCATATTTTATCTTCGCTTTCATTGAACCTAAAAAACCCAATCTCTTTGTGACTTCTAGGAGAGAACACCAGCACATTAATTTTTAGAATGTAAGCAATCATGCTTGGTGTTTCACATATCCTCCAAAGACAGTCTTTAAAAGATCTAAGTTTCATTTGAACTTTGTATAAAATTTCACTTAATCTGTGCTTGTTTATCAAGCTGTGTAATTTAATTGCTCTAAGTGCTTGACAATGTATTTCTAGTTAGATAGAAATCTGTAAACACTCAAATTTCTTATTTTAACATTATTTTCATTCTGCCTTTACGGCTTCATAAGATAATAAAATGTTAGATTTTCTTTCTAAATGCAACAGTCCTATGCACATCATTTTAAGGAAAGTTCAGTCACAAAATTCCTAAGTTCTCTTTTTTAAACCTGAAGCAGCTACTTCTGACTTGCAAGTACAAATTCACACCAGCTTACATAAATAAGTTGTCCCACAAACTGCTGGTTGTTACCGAAAAAATCTGAAAGTGCCTTCAATCAGTTAAATACTGCTTTGAACGTATTAATATCAGAATTCAAATACGAATCCATACACAAATCTGTGTACAACAGATGAAACGGGATTTTAGAAATATCTCACTTTGCTATTTCTGTCTGCTCTCTGCTCTGTCAAGATCTTCTGTATTTCACCCTTTCAAGCTCAAACTGCCAACAGGCTCTCTAGTGATAATAATACATTCTAGTTTTATCTATGACAAATATAGGTTAATCAGTTTTATGTACAGAGAGTTTATGTCCTTCAAGATGACCACTGTCACAACAATGTATGGTATTTTTGATGCCTTTTCAAAGCATCAGGTAATAATTTCTGTGAGATGAGAATGTGTATTCAAGCTGATGGCATGATTCTGTAGCCCCAAAATCTATAATGGACATATCTCCAAATGGCAATGAATTACATTTGACTTGTTACAGCCTCATTCTTTCTCATTTTATAGGGCAAGGAAGAATTAAAAAGGTCCATCTTGAATCAGAAAGCAAAGTAGGCTGTGCTTTCTTCCCTGAAGGAATCAGGATCTGCCATTGCTTAGCAAGCTCAGTAGTAAATTTACCATTTTCTGCATACCCTGCTAAAGCCCAGAAGCATCTAACCTAAGAGCTTGCCACTGAATCAAGGCTTTTGTTAAAGTCCTGTTGATGGAAATCTGTGTTCCCACTGCCCCAGCTTACTAGATCTCCATGGCAACCACACAGTTGATGCCTGCCCAATATTTTCATTGGCAGTCCATCAAAGCATTTGAGAATGTGCAAAGTTTGGGGCAAGAGAGGCAATCCGTGCTGCCTCCAGATACCAGGTCCCATGTTGCTTTGTGACGGGAAGACACCGGCTGCATTTGTGACAACAGCTTGGTCAGCAAGGGTTTTTTCTTTGCCTCCTCTTACAGTTGTTTACCATGTATCCTTTGTTAAGAGGGGTTTTTTTTGTTTTTTTACTTGAAGACTGAAAAATACTTGGAAAAGAAGTCTCAGGTTTTCCTTCTAGAGCTCCCCAGAGCTTACAGTCCCTGATTTCCACCCATTTTCTATCAAAGCACCAGTACAGGGAATCTCACCGATGCATATATCCCTAGGGGACTGCAATTTCAAACCCTGTCAAGTAACTTTATAATTTAATGAAATTTTGACAAACAAAAGCAACCGTATGTTTACAAAACAATTCAATCTGACATTCACACATTCGCATGTCGCTTTGGCTTAGATGAGAGATACGCTGGAAGGATACTTACATTACAGCAACCAAACTGTGTCAACAGTCTTGTGTTACATCTGCAGTACCGGATCAGATTTGAAAAGAACCTTGACTAGGAAGGAAGCCCGGATTTGTTTTAAAGTCTGGCAAATTTGAAAGACCCGCTTTAACAGCAGTAGAATAATAAATACCTTTCAAGCATACTATATATTTAGGGGATACAGTCAAGTTGATTTAGGTCCCAAATTTAGGTTTGCTAAAGCAAAAGAAGAAAAGAAAAATTGGGTTTTTTACAAGGTAAGATTGTTTCTTTTATCAAATATTTAGACTCGCATTCTGCAGCGGCTTTTCATAGACACAGTTAACATTATGTGTGTGAAGAAACCCATTTTATTCCGTGAGGTTACTCAGGTAGGTAAAGTTTAGATTTCACATATTTGGCCTCAATGTTTCAGTGTTAAGCAGGAGCTAGTATTATCCTAGAAAGTGTGTTCTGAACCTAGTAATTCAGAATGTCAGACTGACGGATACCTCCGAATGCTGCAACTTGGATGATGCTAACATCCTCACCACTTGGTTCTGGGTGTCAAAATGCTGTACAGAAAGTCAGCTATCGATTAATTAAAACAAACCCTGCAAAGCACTCCCCTAACAAAGATCATTTGACTGTGTTCCTCCTCCTACAAACAGCAACAGATAGCATTTTTCACCCTTTTTTTTTCTTTCCAAAGAAATTCTGAGTATCTTGATTTCTACCACCCAAAAAAACGGGAGAAAATGCTCATCTTAATTTCCCTTTTTGGGGGAGGGGAGAGAAATATACATCTATAAATCTGTAGCCCTTTCGGGACTTCAAATGCTTCACTTATCTGGTATTGTAAACTTGGAGCTGTAGAGTAATACTCACCAGACAAGTCATAAATCATGACTAAAGACAGGTGCAATAAATACCAGTGTCAAAAAGTTACAAAGTAAAATTATATTGTTTTGACAAGACGTCCAGATGCGTTGACAACAGAGCAAGTAAATGGTCTTTCTCTGAGAGTCTGTACTAGTGCAGAGGAGGCCGAGGAAGAAGAAAAAAATCTAAAAGACCCAAGAAAAATAACTCAAAAGCTTAAAGGCTTATCATGAAAACTATGTAACTACTGCAAAACACCTACAAACACATTCATTTTCTGCATGACTCTTCCTCTTCTTTCTCTAGCAATCCATCTCAAGAGAGTGCATCCCCTTCTATACATTTTTTTTTTCCTGGTTTGCTTTGCCATTTTAGATAAACAGTGATTGACAAAGAACTATTTCTCTTTTTTGCACTGCACAATATCCACATGTATTCTGTTTAACTAGGTATTCCTATCATTGCAATAGCAATTGGGTAGCTTTAATACATTTAATGTTACTGCTCCTCATCACGAGATGTGAGTTCTTTTACATGCAAAAAGCTGGGACAGAAAATCCATTTCAGCTCACCCTCCCCATTCAAGAAATCAGCCATGTGCTTAAGCGTCTTTCTAAATAGGTTTGGGGTTGCTTTTATACTTCCTGCTAACATGGGGCCTTCATGATTTTCTGATCTTAGGCCAGAAGGTTCACCAACTTCCAGTTTCAAATTTTAAGTAATTTGTCAAAGCTCAGGGAGAGGTAACATGGAAGGCATATCTTCTAAAACCCACCCAAATGGCCGACCCATGAGGCTGCCTCTAATTCCTTGCTTGTATGCCATCCTGCTGATATTGGTAACAGATATGCCAGGATCTTGGATCTTGGATTTTCTGTAATTTCCATGTATTTGCCAGAACACTTCTGTGACATTTTCGTCAGAGTATTCTTGCTGAATTCTAGTAAGAGTTTTAGAATTAACCTTGCGATAAGCCTGGATTTTTTTTGCTTCCTGTATTTCACTCTTAAATCCTGAGGAGTAGAATTCAGTTCTTGGAGGAGATGAGCACCAAGAAAGTCTTCCATGTGGCACGTTAATTAGTGGAAATACTCTCATGCTACCTCACCAAGAGTTGCTAGAGCTGTATCGCGTAGCTGAACTAACAGATCCATCTCCGTACAGCGATGCAGCGCTCAGCCCTCCCGAGGAATTAGGTGCATTAAACCAGGTGGAGCTTTCTACCAGTACAGTTAAACTTTGCTTCGTTCCCTGATTTAACGAAGGTATTTGCACATGTCTTCACATTTTTCCAAATGTGTACAGATTTATGCAATTTTGCCTGAGATAAATTCCAGTGGTGGAATCTTAATATCGAAAGCAAATCTTGGTATTTCTGCTCAGGCGAAAATTTCACAGTGTTCATCAGTGGCCTATGAAAGGATGCTGCTTTTGGTTCCTGAAACCGGGCTGTGATGTAGAAGGTGGTAGGACTGCTGAGGCTTGGACTGCCGGGCCAGACATCAGCACCCTGTAAAACCAAGCCAATATGTTTCTGCTGAAAAGAATGCGCTACCATAAATGAAGGCACTTGAAGGTCAAAGGTCATTGTGAGTAATTAGTCCAGGCCATTAAAGGAAGAATAAAAATCATGTTTTACAAGCTGATAGAAAAGAAAGTTAAAAATATGCCTTAGAGGAAAAAAAATCCAGCGCCACATGGTTGATTGTGTGCATGCGTGTGCACATGCACGCATGAGTAAGGACATGCACACATATATTTTCTTTATGAAAGTCTGCCTCTGGCCCACTCTATGTATACATGTTCCATTACCACTCCGCTGAAATTCTGGGGAAAAAGTAAATTGTCCTGTGTTGTATATAGTATTTTAAAAGCTACCTTTAATTTGGTCAAGTCTTTTTATCATCATATTATCTCCTTCCTCCATCTTAAAATCTGTTTGACACTGGAAAAATACACAAAGTTTGACAGCTGGGATAAAGTGAAATCTGAATATATCCTTGGTAAATGTTGGCCATTTCAAAGGAGCTCTCGGGAGATCTGGAGGGATGCTGTGCTGTAAGAGTACAAACAATCCACAAAGGACAAGCAGCCCATTGCCCACTAGCCTGATGGATGAGTGACCCATTAAAGAGTCTCTTGGGGCTATACAGTTGCCCATTTTACTTAAATGAAATCAAATATGTTTAAAGCTGCGCAGGCTATGCTACAGTTGCTAAATTGTATAAAACAGGAAAATCCTTTTAGACAACTTAGAGAAAAATCCAGATTCAACTGTTGCAAGATGGTACTTCAGTTCCACACCAGTTAACAGTGCCTACAGGTTGATGTGCCGAAGAATGTAAACACACTGTAGTGCAGCATTATTTTATTTTTTTTCTTCTTAGACATATCAGTAATTAAGGCAATTCCAAGAAATTCTTCAGGATGTTCCCTCTGTCAGGCTCGTATTTGCCTGTGTGGAGAGAAGGCAGGGGTATCCAAAGCAGTTTTGTTCCAGAGGACTCTGAGCACTGTGGACAGCCCCACCGTCACCACTGACATCTCCTGCTAAGCGCAGCAGAAATTTAAAAAGCATATGATTCTCTGAGCCCTGTCACGAATGACTCCCTGAACAGTTGCACTGACAGCCTCGAAATAGTTACAACAAAAAAAAGTGAACAACTTATCTAGAGTCATTTCAGGAACTAACTTGAAACACTTTTCATCCACTTCCTCCCAATCCTATCCCAAATCAACTAATATCCACTACTTCCCTATCACTGATGCTGGATGTAGAGAGGGTCTCTCCATGACAGGGGTCAGGGATAACACCTTGCGTTAATCAGCTTTAAGATGGTTTCCAGTTCTTCCTGAGACCGCACCGCTGTAGAGGAGTCCTGTCAGCAGCAATTACCATGCAGTTCTTTCAGAAGAAAAGGGACCTATTTAGGCTATTTGCCTCTCCAGTGTTCCCAGATCCTTCTTCAAAATGAAAAATGCCATTCTATAATTTAAAAGGACGTGCCACTCTTACACCGTCGATTTTAGCCAAGGCCTTGGGTCTGTGGCACAGAGGCCTTGACGCAGTAAGCAACAGAAGATGGGATGCCAGCATTCATCTGCTAGCTGGAGATAGAGCAGTATGGATAGCGAATAAATAGGCGTATGGTTGGTTTGCCCTTGCATACGCTGCCTTTCTCTGCAGCTCATGATATTAAACGCCTCTTTCACATGTTCAGAAGGAGCCTAACAGTCCAAATTTTGACAGAGTGCTGCTTTCAATGTGGTCTGGAAATTTTTCTCTGTCTTGGACTGTTTCAATTTTATGTCTGGATAGGTTATTTTTTTTTCTGCACCAGGGATTCTGCTATGATCACAGATTGTTAGAACTGTGTCTCCACTTTGAACAGATCCATCCTGTATTGTTTTGTCTTGTTTTTGATGTCTTTCTGACTCTTTTTGTTTCTTCCCCACCTTTACCTCTAGCCCTCTTGGTGACCTTCATGTCCACATTTCACCTTTAACTCCGCTCCCTTTTCCCTGGTAATGCTCATAGCTCCCTACTGATCCCATGCATCTCTTAGAAGCTGCATCCTCAACCCAGCAATTCCCCACAGGACACTTAGACATTTGCTTTTAATCTAGACCCTGAGTTTATAATGAATTCTGTAAACATAATCACGAGGACTTTCATAAAGGAAAGCACACGCATATCACAGCCATTTTTGCTGACACTTTTGACTCTGGGCTTGATCTTAGCCCAAGTTGCAAAATAAAAAGGGCAGAGGGCAGAGTTCAAAAGTGGCCATTTACCTCTTGGATTATTGAAAAGAAAAAGCCAGCGGAAACCCTCCTGAGTAATTTGAGGAAACTTCTCTCCCCCTCCTCCCCCAGGAAGGATGTCATTATATTGTTTTCTAAGGTTAGGTCTGTTTATAGAAATAAACACTTGAGTGAAAACAGGCATGAAATGCTAGAAAGCCAGCGAAGAAATCTAGATACCATGTGATCTGAACCAGCACACAGATACCAGCAACTAATGCCAAGCAACTGCCTCGAGTTCAAGCACCTCCTCTCCTGGATGTTGTCCAGCAAAATCTGTTTTTGTACATACAGTTTATTGGTGACTTACCTATACACTGATAGGAACATTTGCGTGCATCTTTGGGGATGTTTAATACAAAATGAAATAAATAAATAAATAAAAATCAAAAAAATAAATTCTGTCTGTTACCACAAGGCCTTGAGTGCAGCGATGCAGCGGTACGACAAACAGTTTGCATGTCCTCATTTTCTGACCTAGCTATCAATGGAGATTTTAATGATCAAATATCAGTAACGAGTATTATCAGCTCCCATTTAAGGCATCTGAAGCTAAGCTTTCAAAACTACAAGTATCCCAAGACTGCCAGTCACTCATAATTATAATACATGCTGTAAAGGTGAACCACGTTTCCCTGCTATCAGTTTGTGCCCCAAGCTTCTCCTCCAAACACATGCATTTCTGTATGTCTTCATCTGTCCTCCTTCACCTCTGACTGGGAATAGGTGGAAGATCCTGGAATGCATTCCAGAGGCATTCACTCTTCTTCAGATAACATTTGAGCATTTCTTATCTTCCCTTCACATCTCCAATTTATTAATCTTTCACTATAACATTTATTGCCCTCATTTCCACCTTTCCCAGTCCCATTTGCTTTCTGCTTATTGACCAATAAAGACTTTACTTCTTGCATATTTTTATTTTATTGATTTCCCCACTAGAGGAAAGGAGGAAATTTGTTTTTTCCTCTGGCCTCCTTCCTTTCCATATAACTTTGTTTCCCCACCTCTTTTGCATCTGTGAACTGCAGCCATCAGTTTGGATCTCTGGCAGTTCCCATCAGATTGCAGTAGCACGTCGCTCTTCTTCTCATGCTGGTGTTTCTAGGTCTGGGTGTTGTTCCCACCTCCCTTCCTGTCATAATTTGGAAGTAGAAATGGGCTGAATAATACTAGGTGGACAATAAAACTAAAAAAAAATCCAAACCCTGGCATTATGTAGAAACTAAAGTGCATGAGGGAGTCCATAAATCATTCTTCCTGCCACATCTGTTTTTATTTTGAAGTTTATCAGCCTGCTTAGTCACAACAGGGATTTTTTGGGGTAGGGGGAGGAGGAGGAGGGATGGGTTGCAATATTAATCTCCCAATGTGACTTATAGAATATCAGAGAATAGAGGAAAGAAAGGCTTTTAGCTGGTTTCTGCTTTTCCTTCCTTAAGACTGGAGATAAAGATTGGCTGCACACCGTGAGCTTGGCTGAAAAGGGCAATTCATGCATCCCTTCTTATCAGTTCTCAGAAGGGAGAGCTGGAGTTCACCCTGCACACTGTACAGCGATAGTCCCGCTCCCACATGGGGAGGTTGGTGGGTGTGCGAAGATAAGACAAGCTTAAAACTGATACCTGTCCAGACAAAATGGACTTTTTTCCCCTCTCTCTGGTCTGCAGGGAACATGTGTGGGCATCTTTAAAGACACTGGCACTGATAAGTTTTTGTCTGTTCTTCATGTCTAGAATCAAGTGGCAGTCGGGGGGGAGAGGGAAGTCGGCACAGATATGCAGCTTTAACGAGCATTACCCCTTTCCCAGAACTTTGAGCAAGTTGCAAGCAATAACCTCATAGCTCCCCTCCCTTCCGATAAAGCTGCTGTTTGCTGGACATCTTCTTCCATCCAGTTCTGTGACAGCAGAGGCTGATATACTTGCTGCAGTTTTGCATTTTCAAGACCTGACAGATGATGTTCATATAGGATTTCTGCTTGTGCTGATGATGCAAAGCACATAGATTGACTTGCTTTTTTTATTTAAAGGTGCCACATATTTTACAGTGGAAGGGAGTGTAAACATGCCTCGTAGGAAACATTAGCACAGTGCTGCTCCCTTCCACATGAAATCCTTGCTTTCAGAAGTGGAATATAGGCATTTCAGACTCTTACAAATTCTGGTAAATTTGACTGTCTCCCTGCAAAGACCAGAGAAATGAAAGGAAAAAAAAATTAGAGAAGTAAGGACTTGGTTTATGCTTTGGTTTTTTTATTCCATTGAAAAGTTTGACTTTTTTTTTTTTTTTCACGAAAGTACATATTAAAAGTTTTTTTTTTGTTTTAGCCCACTCTAGGCACCTTGAGAACAAAATGTCAGGTACAAAGCTTCCCTGTACTCTTACATATTGATACAATTCCAAAGTTATATTAGTCAATATCTTTATTCCTTTCTATGCCACAATATTTTCATTTTCTTTTATTCCTGCTGAAAATAGAAATACTTATTTATCATGACTTCTGTCTAATGCTCAACTTTGAGGCTGTTCTCCATCTTGTGTAGGTACAATCCTCCCAAACCCCATTTATTTATTCCATCCTTGTGAACTCTCTTCCATCTTTGGTTGCAAATGAGATGTGATGTTATGATTATTTAAATCCACATCTGATGAGTCAAAACTGGTGTCCAAGGCTGTGCTCTACACAGCCAGCACTTACAATCAAGGGTCTGTAATATGTCATTAGGGTCATATGTAGAAACACTCGGACTCTTATTCTCCACTTAGTGCAAAAAAGGATTAGCAGAGTTATTGGAGTTACATCAGTGCAGAAGCAGCGGAAGTGAGAGGAGAATGCATTTTGAGTTCTGATGTGTGTTACAAATGTATATTATAGAAACACACAGATATCACCTACTTCAGATGGCACAAATAGGCTGGGTTCCCATTGCTGGACCTGTTACTGAAGGAAACTATTTACCTTGAAAGAAAATCAATGATGCC
>Ga0181612_145552_pt1 | contig 22974 bp, 15 predicted proteins | sample HoacroProtozoa21_FD_119630 | JGI IMG/M metagenome (GOLD analysis project Ga0181612, IMG submission 119630) | Hoatzin crop microbial communities from Cojedes, Venezuel. Combined Assembly of Gp0051906, Gp0051904, Gp0051908
TTCTCTAGAGATATTCAAGACCCGCCTGGACAAGGTCCTGTGCAGCCTGCTGTAGGTGACCCTGCTTTAGCAGGAGGGTTGGACTAGATGACCCACAGAGGTCCCTTCCAACCCCTACTATTCTGTGATTCTGTGATCTGTTAAATTAGATGCACATGTAAGATCTCAAGAACATCCATTACATGCCGCTTTAGCAGGAAATAAAAATTTAAGGTTTACATATAAAGCATGATAGAAAGTATGGACAGATATAAAGGGAATCAAGTCAGGCAACCAATTTCATTTCAGTAAAGGTGACTACACTGCTGTAGTACCTGAACAGCTACCACTGATGTATTAAATGTTTATTTTTCCTAACATGTTAAATGTAGACAATACAAGAACGAGCTATAAAACTGCATTAGCAGTGCACTGAAGTTTTGCTTCCCTCTGCATTCAGGGATTGCTGGGATTTTTGCTTCTCTGTCATTTCATGTAAGATTTGATATATGCATCCAGGCGAATGGAAGACCAGAAAATGCACCTTTTGTTAGGGTTGCAACATGGTGAGATTTGTGACCGCCCTGTGGGACAAAGTGTCCCCACACTACAGCACAGTACTGTGCAAGCCTTAAAATATCAAATGTTGTACCCAACTCAAAGTGGATCACAAGAACAGGTGCAGATGTTGTGCAGGTTTCTTTAGAAACAAACAAATCACACCCCTTCCTATCACCAGAAGTTATGCAACGTACAACAAACAAAAGCAAACCCATCCCTCCAAATACTTGGATTTCCAAAGAAAGATCATAGTTAAAAGTAATTTTGCCGAACATCTTCAATTAAATTTCTTTAGCTATCAGGGATATTGAAATATTTAGCATAATAATCACAAACCAAACTATATTCTTTCAAAAGAAATTAAAAAAGAAAAATCCATCCAGCTGGCACAATCAAAATGTATTTTGACTGCCTTACTTTGCCTCCAAAGAAACAGGATCAGGCTAATAACATTCTACCCATTATTTAGCGATGATATTTTAAACTGGTTTAGCTGGACAGCACAGATTACACTCTTCCAGTCTCTACTCAAATTCTTTGAAGGTATATAAATGTTCAGCTCTACAAATTAGCTCGGATTCTTGATAGCATGTACAGTACATGAAGAATCTTGTTCATCATGTCTAGTTTTACCAAACCCTCCTGTGATTTCCTGAAATGAACAAGATTTTTAAGTGTTCTCATCTCACAGCAATAAATATTCATTCAACAATCTGTCAGATACCCAACTTCAAAAGACAACTGGCTTGAAGGCAAATACATGTTAATTATGGCTTTTGAATTCTTCACAAATTGAAGATCTAGACCTATACCTCTGAACAGATTTTACTGATTTTCTTTTGCTTGTTCTTAAGGAGGAGAAATAGGGGGGGAAAGGCAGAACAGAAAGATTAAGAAGTGTAAGGGTATATTGTAGTGTAATACAAACACAATGCTGCAATAAAAATTACCTGGCCTAAAAGAGCTGGCCTTGCAGTCCAGCAGGTCAATGTGACATTATTTAATGTATTCTAAAGTAACTGGACCAAGCTGGCAAGTATGATGTAAAAACAACAGGGACTTTTTTCTTTGGGGGAAAGGTTCATTTATAGTCTACCATATGACTGTTTCTCAGATACTCATCACAAACACATTTATCTTTTTTAAGGCAGTATCAGAAGTACATTTTCACTGGTAATTAAAAGCAGTTCAAAACAGAGTATTTTACTTACTCTGTATCCAGGTAACAGAAAGGTAGAAAAGTTTTAAAGTTGTTATTTTTACCTTTTCTAGCTTTTTAGCCTCAATATGTCGCAGCACCTGTTCCCTCCAGTCGTGAGGGACTTTACTTTTTCCTGGGGTGTCTAATAAAGAGTGCTCAGAGTTAACCCTTGGGTTTGATCTCTTTGAAGGGCTAGTCCGTGAGTAATTGAAGTCACTAACTGACATAGTTCTTTCTGGTATTTCATTCACTGATGGCCGAGCACTCTGTGGTCGGGGTACATTTGGACCATCAATGCTGTATGCCCTGGCAGAAAGAGGTCTCTGCTGCCCTGACATTACTGGTGGAGCTCTTCCCATTGAATGCAAATCTCTGTACGTTAAATAGTCCCCTTCGGGAACCTGTGTCCTCCTTGAATGTCCAGTATCCCCAACATTTATAGAAGCTGTAGAAGACACACTGCTCTGCCTTTGAAGGGTGTGTCTTGTTGCTCCAGGGAGCAGTCTATCACTCGGTGGAATAGCCCACATATCTGTATGTCTCCCAGGCATCCGCTGATGAGTATTATACACAGCACTGGCTCGGACATTGTTATGATTGGAGAAATTCATATTGGCAGAATGCTTTACATAGCTGGGGGTTTCTGCACTGTCAGACCTAAGCAGACGTGAAGGAGGCAAGCTGCCTTGTTCTACTTGAGTGCTTTGTTTCTGGGACCACAAGGCGTCCTTCGCTGTTGCACTGCTGCTGTACTGAATATTATACTGGGGAGCACAGAACATCTGTGCACCACTTGTCACTGATCCTCTCACCACATTAGCATCTTCAGGATTGTGATTTGAGTCAAACTTGAGCACAGTTTTTGTAGAAGACACTAAATCAGATGATGACGACGATCCAGGAAAAACCTGCAAAGGCTGATCATACAGAATAGTAGCGGATTTACTTCGGACTATGTTTTTTCCATCTGCACTATCAGATGCTGATTTTACCACTGAGTTTGGCTGTTCAGATCCATTCTCACTGACGATATCGTAGACTTTCAGACCACCTGTGTCCATACTGGTGATGCTGTGAGATTTCATCACAGGACCACTTCTCTGTGGGGACAAATCTTCAGTGCTCCTCGAAACAGAGAGCTCAGCAGAATCGCCATCAACTGTAGTGCTTCTCATCAGTTCATCTTTATTGGAAGACTCTACTGCTTCCTCAGGATATCCATTTACTTTATTTATAGGATATTTATTTCCATTTTCCAAGGGCTCACTTTCTTCTTCCGTGTTGTTATTCAAGAATCCCTTTACTGAAACTATTTCCTGTGTTTGTAATGTTTCTACAGGAACTGGCACTGTCTCTTCACTAACTAGCTTATTGATATTCATGTTTATTTGGTCTAATTTGCGTGACTCCTCTGTAGGAGTGCTTAGATCAACACCTTTTCCTATCAAGCCCAATCTTTCTTCAATGCATAATTCATATTCAGACAAATTTGTAACCTTCTCTTGCACATTCATTCTCTCTTCTACTGTAATGCTCAATTCGCCTCCATTTTGCAAAAGATTATTCAAATTCTCATCTTCCCGCCTGGAAAAAAACATGGCTCTTAAAAAAGGAACCAACGTATTCCTTTAAGAACTGTTTTAGAAAAAATAATCATTAACATGCAACACAGCCATACTGTGCACAAAAAACAGGACAAAGACCAATATACAGCCAGATTTATGACTAGCTATCTCACCGTTACAAAAATACATTACATATAGGACTCATTTGGCAACGTTTGTGTCATCTGATTTCAGAAGTTTGTTTAAATTCAACAGGAATTATGAAAAAGTTTAAAAGTATCAAAAAGTACGAAGTGACAATAGCTCAATTTTTTTTACCAAATACTTGCAAGTTCCATGACAATGGTCAAACACCTTGTTTCTATTGGCAATTTTTAAAACGGCATTTCACTAAAACCTCAAGAAAAGTAGCAACCTGCAAGTCCATCTTTTATAAGTTTATAAAACCCTTTTATAGTTATGTTGGTGATGAAATTGATCTTCAAAATTATGCTAATGAAAGCAAAGAGCTTTTAAAACAATATGTTGAAGTATTTTGCAGGGATAACAAATTATAAGGATGAAATTATTACACGGTATTATTAAAACAGATGGGAACCACGTCTTGTATACTAAAATTAGCCTCTGAATTTTATTGTCCTTTTTTTTTGAGAACTATTCCATTATTTTTAAACATCAATTATACTATAAATTAATGAATTAAAGGAATGGTCACAATGTGAAAGATTAAGTAACATTTTTCTATTATATTTGCTCAGCAGTACACAGGATCTTACAAACCTGATCTTGGATAAAACAGCAGCATGTGTTTCTTTGTCTGGAGAACAGAGAGAAATATCTTGGCTACTATCAGTATTTAAGGAAACAGAATCTGACATTCGAGAAGGAGAGGAACAGTTGCTGTTATTCTGATTGCTATTGTGGATAGCTTCATCTGATAAGGAATCAGCATCGTTTGAATCTGAAATAAAAATGTGCCAATTAGTGAGACACATACATCTGTTTAATAGCCATTTAATGTGTACCTTACAGTATTTAGAAATTGCCTCTTGTTCTTCAGTAATTCCTACTACTGTAAACTAAAACGTAAGCCGACACCTTCGCAAACTTCATTTAAACTTACAAAAGACTGTTGGCAATAGTTCCTCTTTTTTTAAATATCTGGCTCAATATAAACAGCCCTCACCTGTTTATGAAATTTAACATATTGCTTTGTTCCAAGTTTCCCTGGCATAAGCTAGTGCTACATTATGCAATGTGTCCCCAAAACATCTATCCCATTGTACTTCTGTTTCTGGAATGATTTCAAAGTTACATGAATGTTAGCCCCTATGAACATGAAGTACACTGCTTCACATGCAGGATTTTGAAAGTGTACACAGCTTCTGATTTTGAACATTACATCATTGTTAAATAGCTATTTATTAGACCAAGCACTCTGGGAAGATCTACATCACTGGATAAGCTCTGTACAGTTTCATAAATGTAAAAAAAACAGGAAAGAAAAATGCTCTTCTCCAGAGCTAGAATCCAATGCACTCCCATGCTTTGAAGATCACTGAGGACAACATTTTCAGAGTAATTTACACCTGTACACACTGATTCTTGCATAATGTATGCAAACGTACATACTATATCCATATAAAAAGAACTTTTTGTGTGGGACTTCAAGCCAGTCATGATTTTGATATAAGTGTACAAAGAAATACATTTAAATTTCTCCTTCAAGACACAGTTACAGGTGCCAAAAAGCCTAAGTTTTGTGCAACTAATGTCCATCTCCAGAGACAAGAAAGAAGTTTTGACTCAGTACTTTAGTCTGGCATAAACCCCCAAAGATGGCGTTGATAAACATCAATCTTTTCACCTGCATGTGATCCTCAGCAGATTCTTCCTGCTACATCCATGTGGTTTTCTTTCATCTCCCCTAAATCTCACCCTTTTACATCTAATGGTCAGAAAAGCCTTTTGTCCTCGAAAGTACTGGACAGAGATATTCTGTGAAGCAAAAGAGAAATTGCTCTCCAACTTCTAAATTATCTTTTCTCTCATTCCTAGGTCATTCCTTACTCTTAAGGAAATGGTTACCCAGCCTGAAATTATCTTTCAGGGAATACAAAACTTAGCTAATGATGTTCTGAAGTTTCCTGTTAGAAGAAAGAAGAAAATTAACAGAGTAAAGTGACTCTGGAGAAAGAGCTGCCACAAGAGAAGTTTCTTCTTAAACCTTAGGAAGAGAGCACAGAGTCTGTGCGAAATTTAAACAAGTGATATTGCTGCCTACAGCAGCAATAATCCACAATATCTGAGGAAGGGGCGAAATATGGCATATTTCCATATATACCACTTTCTGCGATCCTTAAGTGTATTCAGAGCGTGTTCAAGCTAACAGTCCCCCAAAACACACACATCTCCTTTCTCCCTCTGCTTTTAAACCAATGACAAGAATCAAGAAAATTAGGATGTCAACACTGCTTTCTTTACCATACACTCAAGTAGAAGATACTGCAGAATTTTTCATCTGCTTTCATTGCTTAACTAGAGAATTGATCATCTTTCTTTTAACACAAACAAATTAAATCTACTTTTACGTAACTCAACTGGAAAAACTAGCCACTTTGAGTCAAGAAATTATCAGAAACACACAACATTTCTATTGCTTTTTATGGTATCTAACCTTTTTTGTTATTGCTAAGAGCTACCACTTTTGGTTGGTTTATAGAGGTTTCTATCAGTGGTGGTCGCATTTCTGCCATTTTCATCTCTTCATCAGACGAGAGTTCTTCTGACTCCTGCTAAAGGAAAAACAGCTTTATGCTGTGCATTTTAAAGAACTGCTTAAAGGCTAAGTAAATGCTATCTAAACTGTCACCCACCAAACAACAAAGGGGAAAACATAAAAAAACAACGTAACAACTGTGTAGTGCATTTACAGTTCAAGTCAATTGAATTTAGTAGTATTTGCCACTGAATTAAGTAATATTTGTCACTGAATTTTCTTTAAGCAGCAGTACATGCAGACTTGCGCTGTCATTGATGAACTCCATGAGAATGACAGTCAAAGCTGTAACTTCAGCTGCAAAAATCTACTTAGAGAAGCAGATGCAGCCTCTGTTCCATCATTGGAGAGAACCCCCAGCTGAGTCAGAAAGTTCTCACTGAACCAGCAGATGCCCCAGACTGACTAGCTGGCTATTGGTTTTGCAGAAATTAGATCAAACTAACACAGCTATAGAATCACATGATCAAAACAATCTTAGAAATGGAGAGCTCTGCTGTGAGAAAAGATGGAATGATCTTGGCTTGCCCAGTCTAGCAAAAAAAGAGCAAGTTAGCTTCAGTTTATATCTTTAAATTTACATTAGGGGTAAATTCCAGAAAGAAAATAAGTTATTTAACTTTGAGAACAATGGCAGAGGAATAAAGCAATGATGAATACATTTAAGCTAGAAATCACTAGTTCCTAACCATAAGATGGAGCTCTGTGCACTTATGAAAGAGATCAACTGACAAAGCTGCTGCAAGAGCAACCACGCAACTGATTCAGTATCCTACTGCCAGCCCTATATTCCTATCATCTTCAAGAAATGATTGTTTGCAGTAGTATTTTGAAAGAAAATAAGCCTTCATTCCCTAAAGAGGGAACTTCTTTCTAGTAAACATGCTCCCTATTACCAATGCTACAAAATTCATATTGCAGATTAAAAAATAGTCTGTCCATGTTCACTTTTTCTTACAAATTTCAGAACATTTAATGGAACCTACTGGAGTACCAGCTTTCCCATGATAGTAACTACCTGGGCAGTTCGTTGGACAGCAGGGAGGACAAACCTGACTGAGATGCAGCAAACAATCTATGATAGCCTTCATTAAGAACAAAAAATTAAAATCCATCTAGTTTTCAGTGCAGTTGGAGCAGACAACCTCTTCACTGCATTCACCACACTGCCCTTCCTCTTGGATGTGACATACAACCAGTGTAATCAGTGTTAAAATGAAAAAAATGACACCCATGTGAAGTTTTGTGAAGTTTAGATACGTGGATTCAACTGCAACAGAATTACCACCAGGTTATCACATGGAAGTAAGGAATTCACTCTCCCTGACTGACTACACATTGCTGCCTCATTTCCTTACTGGCATACAGCCAGCTACAAAGAACTGCTGTCACTACCTTTAGACAACTAAAATGATTTTCTGAGATAATGTTTTTAAACTAAAGAAAAATGTCAAAACCAGTATTTTCAGAAAGTATGTAGAAGCAGGAACACGCTAGTGGGGAAATAGCCAGCAACAGCCACAACTGCTCATCACAAAGTCTCTTCAATAAGACCATGATATATATACATGTTCCACTGCTTACACAACACAGCCACAAGTTATCTCCTTTTGAAACTATGAAAAAAGCATTTTACAAGTTGTGACTAGCAACTGTCAAAGGGACAAGTTCCAAAATTTGTCGTAAGTCTGAAGCCTTCTAAATAAATCCATACATGCTGTTCGTCAGAGAGAAGTATAAAAAGCCTGAAAGTTCAAAATCTCCGAATTCACCTCTATTAGAGGTAAATACAATCCAAGTCATATTCACAAGAGCTCACTAAAAAACAGAGGAATACATATATTTAAACCCACCTTTCACTTCTCACTTGAAATGAATGTGCGTAGTCACTTGGATACACAAGTTTTTGATTGCTCCCACTAATCAGTTATTTCAGTGACAACTGAAATTATTAATGAAGAACTGACAATCAAGCAAAACTGGAAAATTCTATTTAAGTATGAGTCTTTTTACAGTTTGATACTTAGGTCAACTTTTTGTCAAGTTTCGTTTATTTTTCTTTAAATGCATGTGTCTTTCATTATGAACTTTTTATTAGATTTCTACTTTTACCTAATACAATCTGAAGTGAGAAAAATCTTGCACTGCAAACCATCTGTATTTATAGTACTTATGGACGGCAATTTTCTGCCGTTGTCAACATAAATTTTCATGTCCGAGAGTATGATGTTCATCGCAATGCCATACCTCGAGTGTGTCTTCATGGCTGACAACTGCTTTTGTGTTCTGCAAGGTTTTAACAAGTGCAGTCATCTGTGAATTTGTGGTGCTGTGCTCAGCTTCTGGTTCAGTAGGCTTCTGCACAGAGCTTCCTGCTGAGTATTGCTTTCTCTCATCTGCTTTGTTCTTTATTGAAGCAGTTTCTGAAGTCTACAGGATTAAGAACATAAGCAGAAAAAACATCCTGAAAGGTTTTCAGGAACATATGATATTTAGAGTTAACGTTATATATATTTTGGGAAACTATGGAATGGAAAATCTGAGCTTTGAAATCACAAAGTCTGAAATGCACCAGCTATGAAACGCAGAGAACTGTCTATAGATTACTGATGTACGCTCCCTACCCTGTGTCAATCAATTTGATTCTCCTCTGTACTGGGGTCAATTTGTACCATTAAATTTCTAGCTAAATTAAAAAAAAAAAAAAAAAGGCCAAGAACATCTACGATGAGACACATCAGCATCAAATGGTAGTCCTATCACCTATCATGCTACAACAGCCTGTTAGAGATGCCTGGCTCCTGTGCCAATTTGCTACAATTGCCTTCCCGACTTCTCTTGTAAAACCTCCAGTCACAAGGGCACTGGTAAGATCCTCAGAGATTATCCTGAATTTCACTGTGAAGTCTGGTGTATAAAAGAGGATCACAGGATGACAATGATGACATCCTCCAGAAACCAAAGAAGTCAGCTTCTTCAACACATGCACAGTTTGTATTTGTCTGAGAATCAAGGCATTTTTCTTGTTCTTAGCATCCGAGGAAAACTGCTGCTGCAAGGAGACATTTATTACCTCTTCACCTAAAGAAGTCTCTAAGTTCTGTTCTTCAATCTGACAATTTTTCTTGCTAAAGCATTGGCAGGGAGGGAGAAGTGAATTAAAAGCAATCAACGACACTCGACATCTTTGGAAGTTCTTGCAAAGTCAGAAGAGAATATTATCTCTAACCTTTACCCCCACATCTTTTACAGAAATTGCCTGGCTTTCTCGTTTTGACTCCTTGGCAATATCTTCAGTAGATTCTTCATCCTTTAGCCGATGTACTATTGTCTGGACTGTTTTGACCATATTCTTCAGTTCATCAGGATATGGAGTTGGGTATCTCTTCAGGTTGCCTTCCTGTATAACAAAAAGCAATAATGTTCTACGTTTACTTAAATGTCTTAAGTAAAACTTCAGCTTTAAAATAGACGGTGAATTAGGGCAAAACACTGAACAATCTAGGATCTCCACTTTGCTGTTTGAGTCTGCCTGGACTGATGCAGACTTTAGCAGTTTATAAAACCCAGCAAGATTATGAATCACTTTGTTTCCCTGCCAAATGTGTCCTTTGATTGCAAGCAGGAAGAACTATGATAACCATAATTTACTTAAAGAAAAGTCAGGATTAATCATTGTTTCCCCACAGCACCACCTGTCAGGTAGTCTCCTAGTTATGCCCTAGATTGCCTTTTATAATTTGAGAGTTTTTCCCTTGTGTTCCACTTTAAATGATCTGGCAAAAAAAAAACAAACAGAAACAAAAATAAAAACAAGCCCCAGACCATAGTGTTTCATCCTGTTAGATACTCTTAACTATCTTAACTGGTAATTGAAGATTTGATTTGTTCATCAGAGTGAAATCCACAGCCAAAGTAAGGAAGAGGATGAGATTCAAGGGTGGGGGTAAGAGAGAGGGAAGCACCAAGTATTCAAAAATAAAGTCAATACTAACCCGAGGTGGTGCCTCTCTCTCATCTTTGTCTTCATCACACTCAAATGCCACCTGAGCACGCTGTTTCCGCTGTTCCTCCCACAGAGAGGGATTGAAACTTTCATTATCAGATATGAACATCACTTTAAAAAAAAAAAGACTCTCATAAGAATAGGATACATCATGTGAAATAAAAATCTCTTTTTCTTTCTCTTGGATGGGACTGGTGTGCTTTCGTATGTATTCTTAAAAGATAAGAGACTAGCAGCACCGTTAATTGAAGACCAGCTCCACTGCTTTATGAACTTGGGTGTATTTTCATAATAGTAAAATCCCTATCTGTTCAGTAAAAAACTTCATACACACAGCTGCACACTAGCATTAACACTCACACTTGAAAATTTTCAGGAGGACTCTCTGCTGCAAAGTGGTTATATTCATAGCTACCTATAAATATTAAAATACTTATTTGTATATATATAAACGTAAGTTCTACAGATTTATATAGCCTGACTTCAGTGAGATGGTCGTGTTAAGCATGTGTAAGAGCTTTCACCTGATTTCATTTAATGAAAATTCAAAATCAAAGAATAAGAATGACTTCATAACAAAACCCTGCATTATCACAATTTACTGGTTTTGCTGATATTTTTGATTACTCCTCTCTCTGCCTGCTAGACACTTGTGCCATGGAACAGCAAATGTTGCCACTTTTTAGTTTCCAATTGTTTCCATTGATACATGCCCCCCCTCCAGTTCTGTTCAAGCAGCACAAGCTTGTTCCCTTTGCCTGCAGGAGAAAGTGGAGAAATAAAGTAGTTTAACTCTCTAACTCCCAAAGGGGTTACTCAGGGAATGTTGCTTATTTTCTTAACTATTTCACAAGTGTGGAGAAACAACTTTCTGGCAAGGTCTTAGTATTTTGGGCCTAACTTTAATAAAGTTTAATAAAAGCTTTTTTCATAAAACTGTTCAAACTACATGTGAGCAAAATGTTTTTTTTCTGGACCAGTTTTTTTTCTTTTAAAATAAAACCCAGAATGCTATGTATTTTTCCCAAAATATGTACTCAGTAACAGAAAAGACATTTCGTCTAACATTCTGTTAAAATAGTCAAGTCTGAAGCAGACACTTGCTAAGTAAAATTGCACCCCAAACCATTAAGCTCCGCTGGAATGAAACAGAGAGCACTGGGAAGTGGCAACCATAACAGAATATGATCACACCTCACACCAGACCATTCCTCACCTCAATCACTGAAACTACTTCACCTAGAATTTACCAATATGTAGATCACATTAAGTTACTGTTCTCATTCCTCACATGTAACTCTTCATCTCTCACAAATTTACTTTAAACTTGTATTTAAGTATTATCTAGTGAAAATCGTATTAGCTGGACAGTTCCATTATTATTTTCAAAAGTGTGCATTCTGACAGGGTACTTCAGAAATTCTTACCATCTTCAGTCCTTGGTTGCTGGGGGAACATGTAATTAGTAAGCACTGTTTTCTGTGTGTCAGGGTCAGCTTCTTTTTGAAGAGGGATAAGTGGTTTAGACTAGGAAGCAAATGAAAGAAGGATATGTTATAAGAATATATATATGAAAAAGTAAATACTATCAACATATGACAGAGCATGCCTGTCCCATTACTTTGGAGACTACTCTGCCTTGTATTAAACCACTTCTCCTCTGAATAATTTTCACAAAATGAAGTTATTAACATGTCTGTCTTTGATTGACGACTGGCTTTGACTAAAAACTGAAATTCTGTAGCAGCTTTAAGCTAAAAGCAAACGTTGGATATGCAAAAAAATCACCCAGTTTCTTGCTAGGACTTATTACTATCCCAAAACAGGCTGATCTGGAATACACAAGTATACTTGGCATTTTAAAGCTGAAGACAATCATACAAAGAGAAAAATTTTGTATCCAGTTTTTCATATTGACACCAGATTGAATATTCCCCATGCCTTACAAAACAGGGCAGGGGATTCTTGAAATTACTGTATTAGTAAAAGTGCTTTCATTATACTACATCTGAAGCTAGTGGATTTCGGGCAGCCCTGTACACCTTAATGCCACTCAGGAAATTAGCATAGTACAGAGGGTTTCAATACACAGCAAAAATATAAGCCACAAGCACACGAGTTACTGCTTCATAGCTTGAAACTCGGACAGTCACAGAGCTCAAAGGTGCGGCAAGACACCTAGTTCAACAAAAGGCATGCGAAGTTTCCCCAATGTTATAGCTGTGGAAGAAACAGCATGTTACACATTCAACTACTAGCTTATCAAGCACTAACTCTCCTGTGTAAACAAGCCTGACTTAAGAAAAACAAAAAACAAGAAACCAAACATCTGTTAAACTGCATTTCCTAACAGCACAGAACTTTGCTGGAAGTATGAAAGTCTTCAAAGACGGTTAGGCTGAATGTTGTTTATTTCAGGAGAACCCACATGGTCATGTCAAAGAAGTAGTGATGTATACACACAGCACCAGGTCTCATTATTTAACAGATGGCTGTTTGTCAATTTCATTAGGAATAAAGTCAACAATCATCTATTTTTAATTTTAAAAAACATTCACCCGATTGTCTGATAGCCACATAGCAGTGAGCTGCTGCAGTTTTGTAAAAGTAAATGGCAAATTCTTCAGTCTGCAAATTGCAACAAGAGTTTATGTAAGTACACTTACCAATACTGTTAAGACTGTTAAGAAACAATCCTGCATTAGCCCATAAAAAGTCTAAAAAGGACACTTACAGATATAGTTAAATTAATAACTATTGACAGTTGAAAGGCAACAGCATGTAACTTCAATTCAAAGCTATACGTGGAATTTAAAAAAGCATTCCTGCCCAGCTTAGCAAGCAGCTGAAAAAGAAAGTGATGATGTAACTTGAATTTAACTCAGTTCAGTGACCTCAATACAATTTTGAAGACAATTAATCTGAAATAATTAATCTGAATCTTCAGTATTTTATCTTTCAATATACACGCTACGCCAATTAAGAAAACAGTGCCACATCTGAAAATTGTTGTTTTTTTCCAAGATACATGTGTGGGAAAGGGGCTGCCCTGGATGGAAGCTCTGACATTAATGGATAAATCAGGCTACAAATGGAGTACGGAGAGGCTGCACTGGCAGAACAGGAGATGGAGCTCAGTTAGACTTTTCTCTCCCAATACATTTCAATTCTACAAACTGGAAATTCCCGAAAGATAAATGTTTTGTCAGTTTTCAATGACCAGCTCCAACAAAACACAACTCTCTTTTCACCACTCCCCAGCACACTCAAGTGTTTTACACTGTATCGTGATACTATTTGGTGTCCTCCATATGCAATACAGGAAGCTACTAACTTCTAAGTAAGAATCAAACTTTTATGGAAGTAACCAAACTAATTCCCCAGACAAATGAATGCTAACAATCATGAATGTATTCAAGCTGTGCTTCAACTCGTGTGCCAAGTCATTAAAAAAGACAGCTTAATACAATGGAACTGCAAGATCCAGAATACAACAGTAATATATTAAATACATGCATCTCAGTCAGCTTCTAAGCTGTGTGTGAGATAAGGAAAGATAGCGTAATATATTCATAACAATACCTCCACATTATTGTTGCATTTTATACAACTTCTACTTGAATAAATGCATTCACAAACCTATTGTCACTCAGATTGATAACTTTTAATTTCTGCATACTGCCCATTTCTTCAGGGAGAAATTCAAGCTTGTTAGAATGCAGAAACAACACCGTTACATGCTTCCAGTTTCCAATCTGAAAAAAAACCGAAAGAATGAATCTGTCTTCACAACTCTAAATATGCAAATTTTTACTGTTTGAAAACAAATAGTATTACAGCTATTTTTGCCTGTAAAGTATAATTAGATTTATTCCTAAACATTAAACCTTTTTAGTTTCAATACACTGGCAACAAATTTCTATTTCTTGATTAAAAAAATTCAGAATTTCATTGTTTGAAAATTTGTATATTCACCTACATCATCTTTTAAAAACAGACACGAAGAAAATCTATTCAAGAATTATTAACTTGTTATCCAAAAGTTGTAGACTATATAGTTTAAAATACATTTAAAAATTCATTTCACAGTTTTGTAATTAAATACACACCTCTGATGGCAGCTGTGTTAAAAAGTTATGATCTGCAGCAAACGTTCGTATATTAGAGAGCTGCCCAACAGATGAAGGCAATGTTTCAATTTCATTGAAACTACAGTCCAGTTCTTCTACTGATACTAACCTGCAAAAAAAAAAAAATTCTCGTTTACAGAGGTTTATTCATTCAACATTAATGGAATACTGTAAGTTTGAATTAATAACACTATTAATTACAAATCTCAAATTTAATTCAAAATAAAACTCTGAAACCGAAGGTAATTAAAATTCAAGAAAAATTCTTTACTAATTGCCTAAAATGTGTTTTGGAGGGTTTTTTAGTTTGTTGTTGATTGTGAGGTTTTTGGGCTTGTTTTGTGGTATGTGGGGTTTTTTTTGAACCTCCTTTACACTGTCCTCATAAAAGAGCACACAGTGAAAACATGGGGGCCAGCAGCATCAAATATTTGTGTACTACATGAAAACATGCTAGTGCAAGGCACTGAAAACATTCAGAAGGGACAGATCATAGCCAAACAGGAGCTGAGAGCAGTTTCTGAACAAGAAAATAATTCCAAGCATTAGAGACAATGAGTTTAAGAATCTGGCAGTGAAGAAGTATTTTGTAAATTCTGACAACAGATAACCTCCACTAATTATATTAGGGCAAAATAAACTGGAACAAATACCCTTTATTTGTATATTGCTTAATTCTGAACCAAATATTTTTGCTGTCTTTTTTGAGTTTTAAATTAAGTTGCTGAACATCAAATTATACATTGACAAATGCGTTGATGAACAGGTGAAAATTGTCCTTGTAATATAAAAAAATGTGTTTTCAGATTCACTTTTTACAAGCTTTTGGATAGTGGTTCAACCACTTGCAATATTTACCACAGCCACAGCTATGTTACTGCCAAAAAACAGTTCCAGGTAGCTGACTGCCATTTTAAACATCTTGTTTTCTTTCACATTCAATTTTTCTTTTACAGATTGGTGGCTGTATTAGCAAGTGAGGAACATAGGTCTTTTGATACATAAAGAACATACATTCTGCAAACTAGAAGAACAAGAAACGATTTGCTTTCAATTTTATGAAGATATTAACATGCAGAAGAAATTAAATCAAGTAGCTGAAAAAACATTCACAAGAGGACCCATGCATTCCATATGCAGAAAGGTAATTCAACCTTTTATTCAGATGAAACACCTACCCTCCTATGGAATCCGGCAAATAAATTAACTGGTTTTCATCAATTTTAAGTGTTGTTACCTTCTTCAGAGAACCTGTAATAAAATTAACAAGTAAATCAAAAAGGACATTTGAGTTCATTAAGCCTAGTTTTGATTTTAATTTAATGGGAAACACAACTATGGACAAGCAACACATCGTCCGTATTCTCTGGTATGCCTATAGTGCTTTATACCTAGTGAAATAAGCAGATCAGCTTACAGAACTTGTTTGCCAGCTTACCACTTGCCAGCCATGGGAGGGTGGGGAGGAAAAAATATTTTTATCCATTTACAAACTATGGCATGAAGTCAAGAATGCTCCAAAACAAATACGGATTTCATTATTCAGCTATGTATTACAGCTTTATCCAAAACTGGCACTTTTAATCAATTAAAAATTAGATCTAAAATGGCATTTGTCTATTTTCAAGCCGTCTGTGTTAAAAGTATAAGCTTTTAAGAACATGAGTTAACTGAAAATACACACCAATAGAGTCTGGCAGTTGCTGAAGTGAATTACTGGATAACAGTAGGTCTTGCAGGCTTTCACAACCTGAAATACCTTCTTCCACTACTTCAACGTTGTTTTTCGAAACATCCAAGTAGGTCAGTTGTTTCAAAGTGCCTATAAACTAAAAGCAAGAGAAAATAATACATTCTAGAAAATGCAAGTTCAAAACAAAAATCAAGAAGATGTGACAACAAACTGCCTCTCAAGAGTAATGCCAGAGCAGAAAAGAAAATCTGTTTATAGTGCTGAAATACAATTTTATGCAAAATATCCAAGCTTTATAATGAAGTATTTTGTGCAGATATGCACAGTTGATGTTTTTCCACACACAGCCACACCACAGTAATTCTGCTGGCCTCTAAAGTGATTCTGCTGCAAATTCAGTGGTTTTATCAGTTCCCATGAATCAAGTAACCGAAGCTTTAGAACAGACTTCAGACAGAGATACACAATGTAAGGACATCATTATGCTCCAGTGAAGTCTTTTCATGCTTATTTTCACCGTTTGCCTAAAACTACATCCTATCTAACCTCAAAACCCAAAACAGCAAATTCCTAATTGTACTAAACTGAAGAAACAAGTCAAAATACAAGCTTGTATTACCTTTCCACATGAACCAAGAATAAGCCTGAAGATTTGTGCACACTGCTCTACTAAAGCCTGGACAGGGAAGATGCACTCACTTTCACAAACACAGTTTTACTTTTACTGTAAAGCAGAAATTCAAATACTCATTTACTAGTTTACTAGAACATAAGCACAGGTTCACAAGTACTGCAGTAATAGGTCAGCCTGGACCCCGTGTAATTCTGGGACATGTCAGGAACGCAGACAAAGTCACCAGAACATTTTCTCAGGAAATGGCTATGCTCCCTGCATACATGGCACCTGAACACATATTGCTTGCTTTTTGTAGCCATGACCAGTAAAATTCACGCCACATATTTATCCTGTAAATTCCTGCTTGCTGTCTAACACAAAATAATCCCCTTTTGGAAGGCCCAGTCAACCCTAAATTTGATCTAGGATTTGATCTAAGATTTTTATCCCTTTCCTGAATTGGAACATAATATTCAGATGAGAGGTATATAACTTTCAATGAAAGAAAAGCTGTGTACCCAACTCTCATGATCAGTGACAATTTCTAAGTAGACTAGTTAAGCATTTAAGTGGCATTTAGCCTTTTGGCTTTATGTAACACTAAAATTACATACTAATTTTAACATATATGACAGCTGACAAAGCAAACACCACTGTAAATTAAAATACTAAATGTTTAACACAGTAAAAGGACTTACCCCTGGAATAAGAGTTAGTCTATTACCATCCATCCAAAATTCCTTTAACCCACTCAGTTGTTCAAGTACTTCAGGCTGTAAAGGGAAGTCGTTTTTAAAAAAACCTCATACAGAAAATTCTGCTGCAAATCCAGTGGTTTTATCAGTTCCCATGAATCAAGTAACTGAAGCTTTAGAACAGACTTCAGACAGAGATACACAATGTAAGGACATCATTACGCTCCAGTGAAGTCTTTTCATGCTTATTTTCACCGTTTGTCTAAAACTACATCCTATCTAACCTCAAAACCCAAAACAGTAAAAAAAAACAGTAAAAATTCAGTGAAAGGCATAAACATCTTCAGTGATTCACCTATTGCAGCTTCAAGTAATGTCTTACTATGGCAGCTATATATGCTTGTTTCACTGGATCATCAAAGAAAACCCAGGTAATTCACTTTTTGAAATGTAAATATACACTAGATATACAAAAGTCTTTTAAGAACTTGACCACAGCACTAAATAATCCTTACAGAAAGTGTTTGGTTTTTTTTTCCCCCCAGAAAGTATGATTTTTCAACTGGAGCACACAATAAATAAATGTTATGTGTATAATTTCCCCTCTCACAGAGGCAGTCTAAAAACCCTCAAATTCCATCAACTCAGAAGACCTGTTTTTCAAAAACCACAAAGATTTTGTGGCTTTGGGGAGAAGGAAAACAAATTTTAATTTTTTAGCAACAAAGGGTATATCTGCATGATACAAGCAAACCACTCCATCCATAATGTGAAGTGCAGGATCATGCACCCATTACAACTTCTTGGTAGAAGTATCTTGCTTGTCAGGGAAAGACCACTTCTTGGTAAACATCCATAAACATACGCTTTCTTATTTAAACTTCCCTCTTGAGAAAGTAATACAAAACAAGTGCTACTGCACCGTAACAACTACAACCAAGTTCAGTTAAATGCAGAACTCTATTTTGTTACATTGTAAACATGCAACATTGCTGCATAACTTGCAGTCCTAACTCCAATTAATTCATTTTCCAAGAGAAAATCTTAACTGAAGACCACCTTTCAGACAGATTTCTACCCAAAAAGTGGTTTCAAACCTTTTTGTGCTTTTACCAAGAGATCATAGTGAAGTAAGTCACCAATAATTGACTCCTGTAGCTAAAAAGACTGGGAGATATGAAGCAATCAGTCAAAAATATGCCTGAACAGGTAATTTTCCAGCCTGTGCTTAGTTACTGGTTTTTACAGCTTAACGTGGGCCTGAGCACGTTATTTTAAGGCTCCCACACGAATATCTACTCTGTAATGAGAATATGGCAGTAATGGTAATGGCTAGAAGTGTAATAATACTAACAAACAATTCCTTCAATGCAGTTCCCTATCTGCTAAACCATACAACTAGGCAACTGTTCAGCTCTGCATTATCTACTGGTGGCACATAAAGGCTTGACTTTATGGTACAGCAGGTCAGTATATTCCACTATACTTGTGTTTCAATTCCTTCACCCAGGAAAGTACTTTACAAGCAGAGTGATGTTAAGTGATTGTGAATGTAAGATGTATTTGTCTGTGAGACCATGAATGGGAAACAAGTTGATCCATGCTGAAGGAAAAATCTGAGCACCTCAACTGTAAATACTATTTTGAACAATATTCAATCTTAAAATTAACACAATTTACTTTGGATCTAAATAGTTTGTACATAATAATAAAAGCAGATTGTGCACAGATCACAGAGAACTTGCAATATTAAATACGTGATAATCAACAAGTGTTTAGAATTTATCATATGCCAAACAATTATGTTTATAATTCAAACACATATGACCATTAATTTCTTACCAGTACAGTAACCACACTATACCACTGAGTGTTCTCAGACTGAGGAAGCATATACTCATATTCATCAGAATATGCACACAATATTTATAACAGCCTCCATAAAGTAGTTTGAGGTATACCTAATATTTGCTCTGTAGCAGAATTCATAAGCTGATATCATTTTACATCTTCATATTAATTAAAAATAGATTAAAGGATAAAGAGATTTATAAAAGATACAAAGAGATGTTACTAAGGCAAAACTTACCACTTCTGTGAATTCATTACTTCCTAAGTCCAGTCTCTCCAGCTGAGTCAGTCTGGACATGGTTCTGCATAGGAAGAGGATTAATAAGGAATTAGATTTAAGAAAATACCATTTACATCCAATCTTTCTGTATTCATATAAATATATTATTTTAATCAATATTAAGTAGGGATGCTGTTCTGTAACTGATATCTAAATAAGTTCAAATTTTCACACTTTGTTCAACCTTGCACATAATGGTCATGCTGACTGTGACTTTCACACAAAGAGTGGGCTGCAACTCACCTACAGATCAGTTTACAAAAACCGAAGACCACTGAGAGTGGTCTTTATGACAAAGAGTAACTCTGAAGTTACCCTTCTTTTGAGTGCTTCAGCTTTTCACCTACAGTCACAGAAAGTCCTCTCAGCAGCCAAAGGCTGGTCAGGTATAATTTTGCCTCCCAAAGAAAGACCACTGCCTAATGATCAGCTAAAACAGAAAAGACCACTGTTGAATCACAGTAACCGGCAACACCTGTCTCTGTCTCCAGGCTGCTGACAAAGTTGCTTCCATATGATATGGTCTGGAATCCTAATTATTCCTTTAGACCTACAACAAATCAGATTATTGAACTGGATTTTGTGATGCATCAATACTCTTTAAGTCAACATATGGCAAATATTAAATCAATGACTGAAATAAAGTAAAATCCACTATTTCAAGCTGTGTTTTGGGAAAATTTTTCCTCCATTAAAGTTTACCTTGGGCAATCCATAGAGATTGTCTACCACTGCACATGGTGGTGGTCTACATGATCAGTACTCCACTCAACAGCAGTACTACCTAAAAATATTTTCAAATGGGCTGCATATCACTCATATGACATTGTATTTAATAATAGCTTTCCTTAGAACAATTAATAATGTCTAAAACTTTCAAACAGAAACTGTGTGTACATACTACAAAATTCTGGAAAAACTAAACATAAGAGCTTCTAAATGGTAGTCTTTTATATTATCAAAATATATGTATGAACATTAATATCTTTAAAAAACATCTGCATGAGCACAAGACTATGCAGATATTAAAAGTTTCAGTTATTCTTCAAATACACTATTACAGTTGCTCTGAATATACAGTTAGAAATCACATTCTATTGAAAAATGCCTTATTTACTGGAAGTCAGTTAACATTATTATTACTGTTATTCATTAAATAATCTCCAAAAAGGATTACACTCAACATTTGTCAATAGACTTGATTTTCATTACATTATAGTAATTATGCTGGGGACAAATAAGGAATTTAGCATAAGTAGGTAAAGACATGATCAAGACAAAAGCAGAAGCCATTTTCTGCACTGCACACATAATATACACAGGCTTTAGGGGAAAGTCTTGAACTCACATTCCTACTGTACCAAAGAATACAAAGAAAAAAATACACGAAAAGCCTACTTCCAGTAGAACATGAGAAACATTTTGCCTTATTTCTTGAAGCTCATGGACAGCATGATTATTTGCAAGCCAACTGCTAAAATTAATTTTCAGCTTCTAACATAAATTACCTAAGTTCCTTTGAAATACTGCATAAGCTGAATTTCTCAAAGCTTTATGAGACCATGCCAATACCAATTTTAGTGCCATATGTTGCTAACAAATTTGCCCCAATGCATGTCCCAGAAGCACAGCTGAAGACTCACTCAAAGGATCTAGCATACCATTCTGCAGCTTTCAAAACTTCATGGGCAACACCTTACTGTACTTTTACTGGTGGCTTCAATTTTAAAATGTTTTAGATTTCTTCTGTTTTCAAGCCATGCCAGCTAGACTGTGGGCTACTGGAGAGAGCAGTTCAAAACCCCACTGATTATCTAAATTTCAGCCAAAAATTTATTTTCATCAAAAAGTAGATTAAGGGAGATCACAGCTGTGTGGGATTGAATTTGATACATTAGTTTCAATAAATGATTATTTGAAAAAAATGGTTTATTTTAACATTTTTACAGTACTTTCAACATTTTTAAGACAGTGCCTTGATTTTTATTGGAACTGAATTTTCAGCTTAGAAATAAACACAAATTTAAAAGTTAAGAGAAAAACAGGTAACACTAACAAAATGAAAGAAGTTAAATCTAAGTGAATTTTGATTAAGCTGAACTGAAACAAAGTTGGACAGGGTTTTTTACAGCAGCTTGAGATGAGTGGAGTTTTTTCTTTCAGTTCAACATGAACTCTTCTCTTTTTATTTTCCTGGTTTTGTAAAGACACACGCACAAAAAAATCTCCTAGACCAACACTCTCCAAGGTCTGAGTGATTTTTTTTTCTTCGTTCCTCCTGTGCACCATTCAACTCCGAGGCCAAACTGTTTACACAGCTAATAAGATATTCACAGCAACTAAGTAAGAAAGCTTCTCTCCTTCCTGCTGCCAAATTACACTAGATACACAAATTCCAGTTCAGTCCAACCCAAGATCTAGGTGCTTCCTTCACATCCTGCTAGTGCTATGTCTTTAGTGGCTCTAAGGCCATGCAAAGTTGCCCTTCTTGCCCTAATCTTCACTGTCTTATGGGGGAAGGGGGAAGTACTTCTGCTACAGTTTTTCATCAAAGGTCATCATTTGGAAGGACAGCAACTATCTGCAAATCTCTCTCAAGTATCTGCAAAATTAATGCTATGTAACTTTGACAGGGTAATACAGTAGAGATTTGGAGTCCCTTTTTCTTCTTGCCAAAAATGTCTGTAATTAGTAAAACATACACAAATGTGTTTGCAAGACGAGGGCCTCAGTTTTTTCCTTCCCTTCCCCACTGCCTGCCTAATCTATAGCACTTTCAGCTATTCTATGACTAGTATTTTTTTGCATTTCTATATTGTTCATAGAGCAACTACACCTTCACAGAAAATGCAAACAAAGCTTCCAACAATGTTAAAGTAACAGGTAAATTCAGTGCTAAAGAAAGAAGAATACAGGACTGGAAACAAAAAGTTAACAGATCACTGAGTTACACCTACTTCTGTCTCTGCCACGGCGCTATGTAATCCTTTCCATAAATGGAAAATCTGTTTCATAGTTCATATTATTGAACTTGCTGCCAAATCAATACAACACTAAAGGATCAGGTAGTCTAAATTATGCCTCAGATTCTGATGTGAATAGTCTGCTTCACCAAGGTTAACACTACAGCTTACTTCAAATAGCACATAATTCAAAAGGTGCACATGATAGCAAGATTGGGCTCTGAATCATCATAATTACACTCTCAGATGACTTGTTTCTTTCTAAAAAGGTTACTCTTTATACTGACAAGTAGGCAACAGACGGAAGCTTAAAAAAAAAAATCAACGTTAAACTTTTTTTATTTTCATTGGACCATTTTCCCAACTATGCCACCTATCACAAATAGTGTCTGTGTATTTTTGCTTTGCTTTCAGTAGAAATATTTTCACTGAGCTGGTCTGCATTATAATACTGCCAGTTTTGCAGTCTCTGACTGTGGGTAAGGTCCAAGCAAAATGATGCATTTGGCAAAAAAGAAAAGTTGATTTAGTGCATTGGTATTAATTAATCATTTTGCTTAATAATCTTTCAAGTGCTTTATGCTTTAGCATTAAAAATTATGTGCATGATTAATTCAGCAAAAGGACTAGCTGATTTTGTAGAAATTTATCCAAA
>Ga0181612_170113_pt1 | contig 22962 bp, 10 predicted proteins | sample HoacroProtozoa21_FD_119630 | JGI IMG/M metagenome (GOLD analysis project Ga0181612, IMG submission 119630) | Hoatzin crop microbial communities from Cojedes, Venezuel. Combined Assembly of Gp0051906, Gp0051904, Gp0051908
AGTTTCCCCTGCCACAGACAGGGCTGCTGGACAACAGTAATTCCTAGAATACAATTTGTTTGAGTTTGGCACAGATCTTTGCTACTTTGAACAAAACAATTCTATACACTGGTGTTTTCTCTTTTTTGTAGAAAGCTTTGTTTTACCGGATTATCTAGCTATCACCAGCCCTAGTTCTGATGACATTAACAATTTGTTGACATTTGTTTTTTTTTATTAAATGTAATGGTACTCACATGGCAAGGCACAAACTGCCCTGATATATCTGGGCCTATTTAAAACAAACAAAAAAAACCAAACACAAACCCACCACACCATGGAAAAATCTTCCAAAAGACTATATTTTTCTACAATAGTTGGATAAAATACCGAAAATATTAATAGGGTGATGGGAAAGGAACTGTTCGAGCTCTGATTATCTGGCACAATTGAAGACTGATATAGTACACTGTAGAGTAAGTTCTACACACTTAAACAAAATATGGCCATAGAAGAAATTCCACATTACAATGCTATTAAAGGTACAGCTGCTGCATATTGTTAATGTTGTAGCTGTATCTATTTCCAGTTTTCTCCTACTAAATACATCATACAAATTGGATTTTCCATAAAGACCTATAATAACATTAATGATATTATAAAGCCAAATCAAATTACATGATAATAAAGCAGAAACTTAAAACACATAGAAGAAGTTACTCCAACAATTTAAGAAGGCAAGAGGCTTAAAAAGAAGCACATAGAGATTTTTCTAAATAGGCAGGGAATCGAGGCCCTTCAAGGGAATTAAGGGTTCAATCAGTATTATAATATTAAGTCTGGATATCAGACCATGAGGCCAAATGTACAATATTACCTGGAAACAAATTACTAATTTCACAGAATACACACCAAGTATTTTCCTTCCAAGACCCCATAATACTTCTTAAAATATAAGTAATTAAAATCAATAAATGAAGAAACTAAATTAACACTATTGTCTAGTGTAACCTTTAGCACAAAAGCCAGTCTGTCTGCACAACTTCGGTATTTCAAAGGATGATTTTCTACAAGAAGAGTAAATCATTAATTCATGAAAACCATGCTGACTGTCGCAACGTAAAAAACAAAGAAAGTTATCAGGCTATCAAATCCCCACTCAACAAAGAGTTTGTAAAAGTGTCAGTAGAAACAGCGGACGCCATTAATGTCCCTATAAGGATCCCAAGAGAATGCAAGTAAAAGTAGCAAATATGAGATGGAACATTCATAGTAACAGAAAAACCCCCCCCCCCCAAAAAAAAAAAAAACTAACATCTTTTCACTCGGAACCCGTCTTCATTCCTAAATAACTGTACCTGAAGATTTCACAGATTGGTTTAGTTTAGCAAAGATTTAATCTGACTTTACATCACTGTTTTCCACAAATATTTGGAAGAATGAATTGCACATGCACGTGAAAGTTACCATTCTAAGAAAAAAAGAGTACTCAAATACATTACAGATAACTGTTTATCGTTCAAACTCTCATTCCACACTTTTTGTGTATTATAATATAGAGTCGCTTCTTGACAAACGCATAAAAACAATAATTTGGAAACAAGTACTTTTTCCTTTGCTTCAAAAACTAGTAACTGAGTCGGAACACCTTATCCTGAGCATCTTTGGACGCAGTACCCCTGCTCTGCTTATAGTTTGTACTGCCCAGTTAGAGGCTGCCTGCTTATCTCTGAATGGACATTGATTACACCTCCAATAGCAAGTAACTGGGTGCCGTAAGGACTTAATCAGCAGACAAAAGTGTTTCATGCTGAGGTTGCTGTATTCATCCATCTGTGCTATTTGAGGCTTTTACCTCTGACTAAATTTAGCTAAGTCCCCTCCACTGAACACCCCCAGCGTATTTATGGTTCAGCAAGAAAAGTGTTCTGTGCAGCCAAGAACTATAAGGCACCATGAGCGACAAACCCATCCTGATATTAAAATGGGGTTCAATGTATAAAAAACATTTGTGAATCCCGGTTTTGCAGGGTATGACTTTATGCCAGTATATGCTTCTGGGGAAAATGGCTAATAGCAATTCTTACATGATGCTGTAAAATGCTGTTTGGGCCAAGCACTTTGACTTCCTGCTTACTAAACATGACTGTATTCCACAACGGCAACGATACTCATCTTCACGAGTTCCTATACCTATAAAGATGAACATTCTTAAGCAACATAATCTTTTTATCAACTGCATCTTTTTAGGATCTTCAGAACAGCTATCAAGCCTTAACATTCTCCCTTTTCTTCAAAAAAATACTTTTAATGAAACAGGGAATTTAAGAGGAGATTTGCTTGACATGCAAAAGTACTATTTTCTGAAAGGAACTCGTAATATGACAGAATAAGGGTCAGGAAAAACAGACTTAATACAGGTAAAAACTTTCACATGACATACATCTATCATACTGCAATCTGAGCAAAAATCTTCGACACATTCACTATTCTGTTCAAGTCTTGACAGTTATGAAGTACCAACACAGTAACATAACATTTAAGTAATATTAAATATTTGTCACAGTTTGTCCACAACCAGGTTTGGTCTAGGGAGCAGAATAAGAAGAGAGAAAGAAGGGGCTGTTACTACCAAACAAAATTAACTACATATTATTACTTCCAGCAATTGTAATGATTCATTTCTATAAAAGCAAATTCAAATTTAATTGCACAATTTTTGTGTTTTCATTGAAAAATACGTTCATAGTGGAAGCCTGCTGTATTATGCTGTTTATAATCACTTCTGCTTCACGACACATGAGCAGACATGTTCATTGTAAAAGACACCTGATTTCAAGGTCACCCGTAGGCCAATGGTCAAGCCCCAAGTACTCGGATACAGCCTCTAAACATATCCTTCAGATTAAATTCTCTCTGCACCACAAATCCATTCCTTAAAATGCTAATAGCTTAGTAATGCAATCCATAAGCTCAAATGCTGCTGCAAATGTATGTTCCTACCTGCAAAGGGAACAGGTGCATCTTTATCCAAAGCAACAAGGGGAGGATCCAAAATCACAGTGTCGTTGTTTTCAGTTATGATTCCGTGGTACGATGTCTCAATCCAGGGTTTGTGTTTGTTCACTACAAAAGAAAGAGTACGCCTAATTAATTTGATCTGTGTTTTACATCCATTTAGCTGATTTTATCTTTAAAGAGAAATAATTTAACATACATCCAATATTAATGTTATTACTCAAAAACCACTGACAAGATCCCAAAGTACTTTCTAAACATTCAAGTATTACACCAAAATGATATGTATATTGTACCACAATGCACTGATGAGAAAATGAACACTTACAGACATCACTTCAATTAAGTCACCAAAATAAAAAGCCAACTGCCAAAATATTTTTAATGTGTTCCCAACTGCCAGACATAATTAGGGTCAGACACTTTTGAAGGAACTGATTTCAGTTGCAAAACTCTGATGCAAGAGAAATGACATCCAGAGAAATACAACTTTTCTCAAGATGCAAAGGCAAGCAGAAGGGCAGGTGAGAACACTGGACTCTTGGTCTTCCTCCTGAACACTTTCAAGGTGTGTCCCTCTCACCAACCAACTCCTATTTAATGGACAGTATGAAGACGCATTTTCCCATTCCTTTTTATTTTGTAAGAGGCTTAGCTTTGCTATGCTTATAAATAGCATTTTGTTCCCACAGCCACAATCTGCATGTTACGCGTTTGCAACTCCTACGTAAGTAATACAATGGTGCTAGCCTAAACAAATTGCTCTTTGAAGAATGTACGACCCCAAGCATGAGCAAACACTGCACTAACGAATATCTGCCACATTTTCACCAAGTCCAGATGCAAGGTAGTTTTTGTACTTGTTCTTTAGTTGTGTTGTACCAGATGTTGAGGAAAACATCTGATGAGGTAACAGCAATCACCTTGAAGATGGTGAGTTGACAAGGCAAAACCAAACTTAACCAGGCAGGATCATTTAAACCCACTATAAAACCAACTAACTAACAAAAATCCATATACACACACAATCCTAAACTCCTTCCTCCCTTGTCTTCTGTAGAACCCCCAGACAAGAATGAGTTTCAAATTTCTCCCATACAGTTTCTTACATGTGAAGTAAGTAGCAATAAACACCAAGACAATAGAGAGGCCTCTGGCCAGAGGAGGAGAGCTGGGCAATCAAGAAATTATTTTGTTCACTGGCTATTTGGAAAAATCAAACAAATACATTTATGGCAAACTGAAGTTCATTCTTTTTCCCTCATTTCTTTGTTTAATCATTAGGAAATTGTGGAGTCAGGAAGAATGATTTGAGGTCCTTTTAAAGCTGAATTATTTTGTATTCTGACTGCTAGTATGAGAACTTTGAGTTCATTTATACGCTGCAATATATATTCTTCCAGAGGAAAGCTTACTTATCTTCACAGTCGTTTTGCCCATTTTGCAACAACTAAGAAAATGGAAGATTAAACTGGGCATGCGTCAGGGAAAGGTGAAATAGAAAACAGGGAACTCAAATCTCTTCATCTTGTTATGACGGTACAGCTAGAGGAGAGATTGGCGAGTTTATGTAATAGGATGAAGACCAAAGGTCTTGTTGATGTGGAAATACAAGAAGTGATGGATGCATTTCAGAGCTTTTACAGCATTTGGGATTCCAGTCTGCAGGGCAGCTGAAGTACTGTGTATCTGTTATTTGAATATATGAATTGCCTCAACATCCAGACACATAAATATGCTGCACTTGTACTCTGATACGACTCAAAGGCTTTGATTGACGCACACTCTGCTGAGTAAGAGATGATCTCTTGATTGAAGGCAGATACAATTTAACAATAATGAACATGTAAATAAGAATTTGCATGAAAAGGGAACTCCTCACAAAACTTAAAGTACCAAAGGCAGCGTTTCCTTCCTCCCGATTCTGTTAACTGCATGAGCTCTCATAAAAACAAACCCAAAAAAACCCACCACCACCCCAAACCTTTCCTCCTAAATAAATTCCACAGCATAGTTTTGATGACAGTTGTGCTTAAGAAACAGTCTCAGTATTCACTGAGTCCAATTCTGCAAGCCTTATCTTTTTTCCATTAGCGTCCCATGAGGAACAACAACAGTCAAATGAGTGACAGCAACATAATTCCTTAAATTACATCAAGGTGGGAAGAGAATAAAGTACTTTAGAAACAAGTGCTAAAATTTAGCCCTAGACCTTGGAGACTGCTGTTAGGAAGCAGAAAGGAACAGTAAACCAAAAGCAAAATACAATAAAAGGTCAAATTATTTGCAAGCTCTTCTAAGGTATATCTCCAAAGGAAAAAATATGACTGTACAATCTTTGTGTAACCTGTGGTGTAGAAATTTTAAAAATAATGGAAATAATCCACACTCTTTGGGAGTGCAAAACCATTCTTTTGCATCAGAAGATCTATACATTTGAAATATTTTCACATCATTAAAATTACTCATCCTTTTACACTGTTTTGGATACTTGTTTTAAAATAAGAAATCTATAATAACCGAGATTCGTAGCTGGTGTTGTGGTTGGGGCATTGTTTATATTTTCTCTGCTAAAGGTTGCTAAAATGTTAACATAGAAACTCTTAGCAAACATATAAACCACTAGATAGGCTTTCATAAAGTACTAGATTCTGAAAGAGTACCTTCAGATACAACATGATTCATGAATATCTTACCTTTCTTCCTCCAAGACAAACAGCAGCTACAAAATGTTAGACTGACTTCCTGTAACTTAAGCAATGTTTCCTTTTACCCTCCATTTTTCTAGTCCCGCCCGACCTTCAAATAATTATTTTTATTACTCTAGAAAAATTAATTTAGTATGTTTGAGATAGACTAACAGGCATTCAGATCCAAGCTGTATTCATGTTTAAGGGAATAATTTGTGTTTTAGACAACACACATAGAATATTGACAGAAAATTACAGAAATCGCATGAGCCAAGCAGATTTTTTTTGAGCTTTACCTTTTTGACAGACATCCAAAGCCATACCCGAAAAAAGCACTTTTTTTTCTAATATAATTTGTTAGAATTGAAAGATCTTAATGTAAATGTATACAGTTGTGCTTTTCCTTTTGATCCACATGTAGTTTAAAATGCCCCTCAAACTATGTTAAAGTTGCATTCTTTTCTCAGTTATATCAAAACCAGTCAAACTTCAGGTCAGCTTTCCAAAGACACAGTAATGCCACACTGCATTTATCTAAACACCAGAACAAAAGAGTTGTACCCATGCTGTCTATTTTAGGCTGTAAGAGACTGTATGTTTAAATAGGAAAAAACAACCCCAAAATACACAGTATCTAAGAAATTATATAATTCCCATTATATATGGTGTTTATTAGAATCTCTTGAAGATTAACATGTACAATTTTGGAATTATTATAATCTTTAAAATAAGTTGGGAATTTTTATCTTATCTTTAAAATGGAAGAGCCACTATTTTAATGTTTCTCAGCAGTGCTTACAATTGACTACATTCTATAAAAGAAAGTGATGGGCAAACTACATTTTTTTGATTTGCATTTACTAAAGATGGTGGAAGAAATTTATGTACAGGTTTGTATGTGAAAGTTTCAGGAACTGCGAGAGGAGTGTACTATATAGCAAGCTAAACTTAAAAAAGCAAACAAGCTGAATACTCAGCAGATAAGCTGTACAGAAAATTCTTTTCCATCTTAAGGTGTGTTAAGTTCTAGCACACATATTAAATCTAAAACTGAAAAAAAAGTATCATTTTATCTTGTTTACAAAACATCTTCTCTGAAAGCATTTATCATTTACCTTTTCCTTGCATTTGTCTAGCTGGGTAAAAGCTGAAATCAGTACAATGCTGTCATGAATGCAAACGCACGTTTAGTTCAGAGGTACAGATGAAATATACCTATGCTGTGGGTTGTTTTCTTCTTAAACTTGCCTCTTCTCCTACAATTTATTAGTCGCCCATATAAAATCATAATGTAAATAACTTGTAGCATCTACGATAAGGCAATTAATCTTTTTTCCTGTATTACAGTTAGAAGTCAATTCATTAAAATTTGTATGTACCGTTCACACTGCATTTTCATAGTCTGTCCCACCAAAGCTTGTGATTGTAAGCCTTTGGAGGTAATTAAACCATCTTGCTGGAAAACTGCCACTCCATATTGCACCTGCAAAAGCACTTGGTGTGTAAAACAATGAAGAAGAAAAAGGCAAAAGAAAAACAAACTCATTTTGTAGAGCCTGCAGGAAATCCCATGCCTCCAGAAGTGTTGTCTTGAAAGTCAGTTCAAGGACAAGAACCAAAATCTAGCAAAATGAATACAGAGAAAGGCCACGAGATGTTTAGAACCCAAGGAATATGCCAAATTCCGACATTCTACTTCGGTGCCTTTTCCCCATCCTCTACACAGTGCCCTGGGTTTTACCCCTTCCAGACAGCAGGCTCAAAAACCCAGCCTGCTACTTGCCACCTGATACACGGCAAGCAACACAACCAACCCCTCACGCCAAACTCCCCTACAAATGATGACTGTACCTGCACACTTTACACCTGCACTAAATGGCCCACGGGAAGCTCTGCAGCAGAAAGAGAGACCAAAATCACAGACAAAACACTGATACATCAGCAGCAGGAAAAGAAAACGTCAACCACCTCCTCCATCCAGCGCTCTCACAATCTACCAAGATGCCCTTTACCATGAGTACGGCTACAGGTACACAAAGCTCTCCGTCGGTAATGTCCACAACGTTACAAGAAGACTGCCTGCTTTATCAGACTGCAAGACATGCACAGGGCTTTCTGAAGGCAATCATACTCTCTGTAAATTAAATCTTCCAAGTCCCAGTAACTGTGAACAGAGCTGTAATTTGTCAGCACAGAGTATTATTATAACTGGACCACAACAGAGACAAAATGTATGAGGACATTATCTTAGGGGGAAAGACAACATCTTTCCTGTAACTCGAGACAGACACTTGTTTGAGGCAAGGGGAGTCAGAGGAAAGCAGCATGTGTACAAGGAATGCAGTACAATGGTATTTCCATAATTGAGATGGTTTCTGATGTAAAATACCTAGAAAATATCACTGATCCAAAAATAACACCTTATAAAAGAACCATGTAAGAAAAAAGTGAATATTTGAAGCTGTAACTGCTGACACTAGGGCAGAGTCAATACTGTCTAGCTGACTTAACTGCTGATTTCTAAACTTTAGTACGTTAAAACTTGCGATAGCAAATTGCAAGCGATAAGAATTCCTTTATGAATGCAAATGTTTTCTTTCCTTCTTTTTTTCCAAAATAGCATAATGGTTCTACTTTCCATTTAAATGTACTGATAATATGTTTTCTCATCTCTAGCTCTAGCTTAAAGAGGTTGTTGATTCCAGTAAAACCAGAAGAAAACATAGGCTTTCCTACCACTTAGTTCAGCTCCAAGTCCTTTCATCTGTTAACTTCACTGAGCTTCCGCTCAGCCTGCTGGAATCCTGTCTAAGCATCAGAGGCCTTCCTCTAAAACCAGCCAAATCGAGGATGCTTAGGAAGCCTTTTAAACATGCATAAAATCCCATTAACTTCTGTAGAATGTAAGAGACCAAACCTCCTGCCTTATGCAGTCTGCACTACAAGCAACAAGTCCTTATCTTGTACAGCAAAGAAAGAGCGTGCTTCTAATGCCCTACCTAGGAGGATACCGCACAACGTAAAAATCCTAATGATGCAGATGACATACTGACATCTGCTATCTACAGTCACTCTGGCTGGAAAAACCCTCCTCCCCAGATCTGGATGCCACTGGTTTGGCAGCCCACTCCTCATTTGGGTGATACTTTGCTGGGTAAATGCCACAGTAGGACTTGTCCGGTCAGCAAGGGCCAGAGTTCCACCTCACTGTACCAGGCATTTCAGAGAAAAAGGCTACTGAAAAATGAAATTTGTCCATTGTTAAAATCCAGTGGCCCTTTCTCTGGATAGTTTTAACAGCCCTGGCCTTTGGATCAAGAAGTAGAAACTTTAAAGGGGAAGAGGAAGAGGCCAGAAGAAGATTTTGATTCACAAATGTGGCTTGTGCCATGTTCACTCTTGCGCGATCAAGCTAGAAGTTTTGAAAACTCACGTCATTAACAGAAATTTGCTAAGTGTCCAGTAATTCTAGTTACTGAAAACTGGAATATTTGAGAGACTGTGCTTTCAATAAGCAAGTCCTGATCACATAGTTCATACATGTGACTGTATTGTGCACATGTAACTTTATAACAGAGCAGACCTTAATTCCTCCAGAATACAACCAGGGATGCAAACCTGGATTTCCTGCACTGCCTGCTCCAGAACGGGCCAGGGCTAGAAACCCAAGATAGGAATGAAATCTGAAATCTCAGAGTAGCAGCTAAGAACAAAGAGTTTAGAAGACAGGCAGATTTGGGGGCTTAGGTCACTAAAGAAATAAGGACTAGCAGTTTTGGTAAAGAATTTAAGCTTTTCTTTGGAAGACAGAGAAAACAGTGACATGGATAAACGCATTTTTAGGGAAAGGAAACTAAGGTAGAAGTGGAAACTGAAAATGGCTGTTAAGTAGGAGAAGTAAACAGATGTTTGCATTTTACAGGACTAAATCTTTCTCAGCATTAGGAAAAACAACGCTGAGTGGCTACATCAGCAGAAAACAGAATGCTGTTTCCCTACATACAAAATAAACTGAAAACTTTCCTGAAACTTTCACACATAAACCCCATTTTATAGGTTTTGTCAAAGACAAATTGTAAAGAAGAAATTTATTCTTCTGCCTCACATGCTTAGTTCTCCATGTGATGCCATTGCCTGAGTTACTGGAACACCAGTAGTTTTCTTCTGGGTTTTCTTTTAGATAGATAACTTTAGATCATAATGGCTGACGTGCTTTTACATAAAATAATAATGTGAAACTCCTGCACCAATTAAGGCAATGTGAGTTTTGACACTAAGTTTAGTTAAAGCAGAATTTATATGATTTATGATATGAGATTATGAGATATGAACTCTTTGCAGAACATTTTAACTAAAAAATGCATTATAGACAGTGCATCTCAGCAACGTTAAATTACTCAGTGGAGATCCTACAGAGAAGTTGGCATTGGTCTGACCACACTGCACAACAAAAAACTATCTTGCACAAAACAGGCTGCACAAGGTCTTCTGTCACAGGCACGTTTTCTGGCCTCCATGAGAAGGCCTTTCAATAATGACACTTCCCATTAGCAAATTTTGTTCTTACATTAAAAAAAAGGGGAAAATTTGAGGTGGAGGCCTCCTTTCTTAGTCGCTCATTCTTATTAAAAGCTTATTTGACCAAAAGCATCAAGTGCCTTGTCTAAGGGCTTGATAATATTATGCAGTAACCTACTGGCTGTTTCTAAAGTAAAATATCATACTCTGTATTCATTCTGACATGCTTAGAAGTTTATGTAGGTATAGATATGCTTGTCAAAAAAAAATTTTTTTTTTTTTTTTTGGAGTGGAGGAGGGATATTATTTTTAACACTAACCAAGTCAGTATTAAACATTTAACAGGAACTTCCTAAATGCTTTGGTCAACCCAAACCCATACTATTCAGGAAAAGCAGCTTCGCTACAAATTTCACAAAACTCTACTCACAATATTGGTATGTAAAAATTTTAGCAGCATTTTTACTTTTGATCCTTATTTCTGAAAAGCACATTTTGAATTTACATATGCATATGAGAATAAACCTTTACACTGCGCTTCACCATCATCTTTTAGGTAATGGACCACATAGTTGTGCTCTCTATGCCTTAAACTGCCTCTAAGCCTTACAAGTTACTTTTATTAATACAAAAGAGATTTCCTCTCCTTGATTCAAACGTCCAGTCCTTACAAATTTATCTGTTGATGCTTGCCATAACAAACAGACTCCAGAGAATGCAAAACTGAATTCTGAACCACCACAGTCTATATGCCTCAGTGCTCAGACCAGGAAGTTCCCTGTGTACTGTACATAAAGAACAAAATTGAAATTAGATGATAAGTCTGTCCCACTGCTAGCCATGGGAATGTCCATAGCACACATCTGATTAAATCCTCATTCATGAAAGTCTATACAGTTAAAAATCTCAGGGAAAGTATCCAACGGCATAAAAATGTCTTCATTCATGTCACAAGGACAGAAAAATATAAACAACTGAGGTTGTGTCTTGCTATGTATTTAGTTGTATTCAAACAACACTTCATTTATCTTGCTTACTAATGGTGACCTTTAATTCAACACCAATTTCTTATAAGCAGCCTCAGTCTTATTTAAAAATACATGAAAATTTGAGATCCACAATATTTAACCCCTCTATCATTTCATTTAACTTTCTTCAATATTTAATAACTCCATGTTCATGATATGAAGCTGACCCATTCTTACATTGCTCTATCTTTTTTTGTCTGGACCAAAAGCAGCTCAGAACATGGATTTCTTTTTCTATTATGAGAGTTTACAGCATGCATTTTAAGTAAACCTTACCCTAGTCCTTATGTCTTAAATGAACAATAAAGGAGTGTCCTCTGAAGAGTTTTGTCAGATGATACTATCTGAGCAGGGATTCCAGCACAGTTGGATATTAATATCTTGTAAATAATCCAGATATTTAAAGCAATGCTGAGGAAGATACAGATCAGTAATAAACATTTTTAACTAGACTGTGTTGCCACAGGAAACAAACAAACAAAAATATCAATAGTTATGCAGAAAAGCAAGAGTAACCCCCTAAAAGCACCAAAGATAGACCTCATTGAGGAGTTACAGATCTGCAGGGTGCCCTGTTTAACTAAAGAACAACTTTGCACACATAACCTCTCTCTGATGGCCTGAAATATTAAAATCAGGGAGTTCCAATTGCTGGCATTTCTCTGACATCCCCAAAATGAACACTGTAACTATTACAGAACACTAGACATTTTTACATTTGCCAAGCAGATTTGCAAAGATACTTGTTTTTCAGCACCTTATAATTCAGGTTAGCAATAGTTTCTCTTTGTACATAGTAACTTAAGTTGAAATTTGGAAAATGGAAATTAAAGTAACTTAGGTTTTATGTAATTATGTCTCAAGAACTTCAGCAATACTCTGAAGTTGAGAAGGGCATTTTGAAAAATTCAAAGTGAAAACTGGTATTATGAAGCTAAAATAAATGAAAAATCCCTACGAAACAGTAACCTCTACAAAATTGTGCCACACTATTGTGATAGCACAGACTCTTGAGTGTTATTACAAATTAATCTCACCAAAATCCCATGCTCCTACACATAAGCCTTTGCATTTGGAAATCTTGGAAAATAAGCTAAATCCTAATGCCACGGGTTTTGAAGAACTAGTTTATATTTTTAAAATTAGAAGTGTTGGTGTTCACCTTTCCATTATTTGTTCAAAATTATAGATTTCCATACAGCAGGGGCTGAAGGATATTCCAGTAGAGAGAATATGATTATGTACAAGACAGGTACTGTTTCAAATTACCTGTCCTTTACCTAATCCAGAGAGATGGGGCCCCAAGGCTATCCTGAGAGAGGCTAGTGATCTTTTTCTTTATTATAGCCACCACTCTTTCCAAATAAGTCATGTTGTTTTTGAAATAGTGATTGCATTACCGAAGAGAGATGCTTTATTCTCTGTTGAAAACCAAGAAACTCCAATACTTTAAGGGAAGAGGGAAAAATACGAAAAGCGCAAGAAACAGAGATACTGATAAATTCTAGACACACCTATGTGAGCAAAGGCTTGTGAAGCTGAAAGGTTAAGAGAAAGATGTGACTATGCACAGAAACATTGGGGCTGGAAGCATAAGAAAACTCTACAGTATGTATCCTCTGGACATCTTGTACCATTTTAGGATTATGGTTAAACCACAAATGGACTACACACACCAGAATCACTGTTACACTGCAAGATCTACACATAAAAGATGGTACACATCTGTTATACAGAAATAGCAGAGTTTCATGTTAGGGCATCCTGTCTAATATTCATGTACCAAAATCCTCAGATTAAACAATTAAAGTGTAAAAATAATGATCAACAGTGTAGGCAGAAGTGCATTACAGAAACACAGAATGAAGTCCATTTGCAAGTATTTCTGTATTTTGTGTTCAGATGTCTGAAGCTGAAATGCACTTCAAAATAAATCTACGAATTGACTGTCCATTCTCACCCCAAACCTCTCTCCAGAATATGCATTAGAATATTGGCACTTCTCACAGGATCCCACACATTAATAAAATAATGGCTACATAACTTTTACTACCATGAATGCACAATGCAGATGGTGCTGTTAGTCACAGGAACAGCGGCAACGCAGCAAATCATGCACACGGAGGATAAAGACGATGAAGGAGTGTCCTCTGGTTTGGTATCACTACAGTGGTGTCTTATCCATGATGGTCTTTTGTTATGTCTGTTTTCTCCTAAATAACTACAGTTTTTTGGGACAGAGTCCAACTTTTCACTTTTATACAGTCCCTCTTGTTAGTTTGTGGTCCTTGACTGAAGCTTCTACACACTCCAAAATAATCATCTGTCTCCCCAAAAAAAATCAATAGGAATGTGGGTGTTCTAGAAATTCTAATAGTCAAGAGATATGTGTTTCAGCTATCCGAGCCAAAAGAACGCACACGACTTCATGGGCTATATAATCAGTATGTCAGGCATAAAGACATCCTGTTTTCATAACACAGCCATATTCTATCTACACTTTAATTTTTTCTAGTTCATTTATTTTCTTTTAACAGCTTAGTTTAGACTTCAGAACGGCCTGAAATAAGTATTTTTTAAGCTTTGAGACCGTTTCTGATTATAAGCAGCTCTGACTTCATAGCACAACGTTTAATTTAATTGTTTTTTATGCTCCTCCTCATTATCAATGCAGCCTTTATGTTTTCCCAAGGCAATCTTCTTTCTCTCCGTACATTTTCTCGAGATTTAAACCTACTTGAACGGTTTACTCTTGCCTCAAAACTCTCTCACCTATCCCTTTCTGCATTTCAACCTGAAAATCGCCTCTTACTTTTCTTTCTTTTCTGCCTCCTCAGCTTTCTCAGAGTGTCTCCTAATTTCTAGACAATTTGAAACATATCAGTCTATTTACATAGAAATTAGGTTGCCAGCAGCCTAGTTTTAAAATACAATGTATACAATGTATTAGCAAATACTACCTCCTCATATCCAGGTTCATGTATTTAAATAATAAATTTTGAGTACAGTTGGTGCTCAGAGTGAAAATGTGGTAGCATTTGCTTGTATTAGGAATCTGAATTACCAAGCACTAAGCCCTGCTCCAGTTGGAGCTGGACCACGACACTGTAGCAGCAACTAATGCATTCCTGTCCCCATACAGCTCCAACCACAGCACCAAGAGGCTTTTTAGGACTGACAGCAATCAACTTCCACAATGATTTAAGAGAGCTTTCCAGCAGTAGTCCAAGCAACCTCCCTGTACAATTGTCCCTCTCACTTGAGCCTGATCATACAAACGAGCGACAAAGGAGATAGTGAAATACAGGAAAGAAACCTAGAGATCACTTGAATGTATGGGTTACCTTTTTTCCCCTCCCCCTGTTACTAAACATAACTGAAGACAGCATTCTGTGCTCTGCATAGCCTTTCGGATGCAAACATAAATATTACTCAGAGGTTGCTTTGGGGGGTTTTGCTCCTTCAAAAAGGATTAGTTCCCATCTGTGTGTGTGTCCTACTCAGACAATGTCAAAATGCTTTTAGACTTGCAGCACACTGTACAAGGGACCTTACAGTAAAGAAAAAACTACAGCAAGACTGACCAATCTTCCTGACTCTATAAAACCACATAATAAAACCTCATCATCATTATAAACCACAGAAGGTCTGCGACTGGGTCACGGATGGGAGGTGACAATGCCAGCAGGGTTCCTTTTCTCTGCTGTGGGACGGAACGTTTCGCTCACTTTCATGGCAACCAAGTGACATCTGCTACAGTAATTTCTACTTTGCACTTCTTCCCAACAACCGGCATTCAGATCAGCCACCTCCTCCTTTCCCAGCACAGCCCTGCTGCTTGTCAGACGATACGTGCACTCTGGGCAGAGGCATCTCACAAGCTCCACGCAAGTCACGTGTGGCCCGTGAGCTATGGGCCAGTCACCAGGTCTGTTGAGAGGACTCAAGCAAATAAAGGAAAATAAAACAATGATGAAAAACTGCTGGTTTGAATCTGGATGTAAAACATCGCATTGTGTTACAGGCCATACCAGAGGACTACAAAGCAGACCAGCGAGTAAAATAATCAATGGCTAGACAGACAGGACGTCCAGCCCTCAGGCACCACAATCCCATTATATGCATGTTGCTTAGAAGTTGGCAACTTGGCTGTATTTCTCCACCAAAACCAAATGCACATCTCAGAGAAAACATCTGTTTTGAGGAACTCTGAAAGACTGGATGCAATCAATACTTTTTTCTTCCAAAAAAGGTATTACATAATACTAGAATAATGAATTGCTCAGAACATGAGTACTTGCATAAGATATTCTCTTTATATCTATAAATTCATTTAGTATTCATCTGTTTGCCTAACCTTAAGAACAGCTAAGCTTCAATTCATTAGTTTTTAGTATTCCTTGATTATTACACAGATAATTTCTTAATTACTGCTATCTGCTGTAAAGAGAGCTTCCAGGGCTTTGGCCAGTGTAGAAAAATTCGTCTGTCAAACAGAAGACAGAATGATGGAAAAAAATGAAATTGCATCTTCCACGCATTTGGGGTTTTTCTTTAGTTAATTGGTTAAGTCTTATATCTGAGTACCAAATACTATTTTTCCCAGCTTCATCACTTTGTCCTTAATTATCAACTACTACAAATTGCTAATAACTAAGATTAATTTTGACCCATGACACACCAGCATTTGTCCTACAATGTTGCAGATGGGACACATTTTATTGCAGATTTCATTTCATGCTTTTTATTGCAAAAGGTATGGAACAATGAATAATTATTATATATTTTACAGTTCATTCACTTCAGACTGATCATTTGATATTCATTACTCCATTGACAGACACGTCCTGTCAGTTTTACCCCTCATTATGCACATAATGTCTGCACGCGAGCAAGCAACACAATTTTGCAAGGAAGCTTCAAGTTTCCATTTGAAAAAAGAAAAAGCCACCAGCTTATTTTGTTACATTAACTTTAGTGCCTGCTGTCAAAGGAACAGCTGACTAAAATCACATTTCTGGTATTTCTTTCAACCTGGCTGAAAAACTAGCTTTGGCCATAAGAATATGCAACTATGTAAATCACTCCTGTGAAATCTGAAAAAACGGTTAAAGCTCCTGGACATATTTTCAAGAAACAAACTTTGACTTCCATTTTTTCCAATATTTCAGATCTCACAGATTTCATAACAAAGAAATAATTATTTTTGGTATTTCAAAAGGTTGCCCTGATGATAAGCCAATGATTATTTGAAAAGGCAAGTAACAAAGGAGGATGTTTTTTTCTGGGCTTCCTAAAGCAACAACTCCAGACAGTTGCTGTGCATCAATTTCAAGAGCTCTCTGGATGCTGTTTTTCTGAGGCTCCTTTCCTCAGAAATAATTGCTGATCATCAGAATCTTTCGTCCATTGATTGCCTGTTCAATGATATATTCAAAGCACGCTCTGCCCTCACAAAGTTTGAGTTGCTAATAGAAAAGTGGTCTGATCTTCTTGCTTTTAACATCCCCAAGAACAGGTTCTGGCTCCAGAATAGGAGGTTATAATAGAAGAAATACAACATGTTAAATATAAAATGCTTGAAACAAGTGAGTACATTTCAAAGGCAAGAACACATAAAAAGCCATACCAGAAAATATACCTCAATACAAACCAATAGAGGATAAAATGAAGCTTTTGTGCTAACCACAACTGAACCATATCGATGAACGAGCATATATGCTGGGTAACAATAAAAGGGAAACAATTAAGACAATCTGTTAACAACTTTGTAAGAACCTTCTCTATTAGTTTATGCAGAACCACCAGGCTATGGCAGAACTAAAATGATGGGCACCCATCAGATCACTCAGGCTTTCCTGACAGGACTCAAGACCTTTACGGAACAAATAAGCCGGAACGCAGAAGAAACTGCTTGTAGCTACATAAATGCAGAAACGACACCATATCATAAATGGTAAGGCATCAAAATACGTATTTTTCGGGGGTCAACACTGATAGCTGCTTATTGCTCGATTTGGAGAGGCTGTACTTGAAAGGACAAGAGAAGGAAGGAAGCAAATCACAGTGGTTTATTTTTTTGCATTTTGCCAATAAATAAAAGTCCTAAAGACCTCACCCTACATGTACGACCCTCTGTGCAAACGCAGAAAGGTGTGAATGTCATGTCCTCAGCTGGAGTGCACAACATTTACAAGTCTTATCTGAACCATCCAGAGTCTCATGTTGATAAAAAAAAAAAACACCAAAAAAACCCCACACAACATTACTTCAAGTTTTTGATGACTTTGAAACTTCATCCATTCAAGATCGATGCAAAGTAACTTCACAGTAACACTTAAAAACACTAAAATTGTTTATACATAAAAGTTTCACAAGAAACAGCAGAGTTAACTGAATGTTTGTATCAAGCTTGGGCACCCAGGAAAGCGCCTGCAGCTACATAAATGCAGAAATGATACCACAACATCACGTAAACACGTATTTGACAAGGCTGATGCAGGGATCTGGCAACTGGCTGTGTTAATATCAGCACATCTTCCACACTGCTCATCAACCTTTACTGTTATAGCACAGATAAAAAGGAAAAACAGAATAGGAAAGAAAAAAACACACCCAAAAAAAGGAACGCAATTTAAGGTAGTCCACATTTCCTAAAACAAAGAGTGAAAAACGTCATATATGTTTTTCCCCTAGGAAATTAGGCTAAATGAGAAAAAATACTAATTTGGCTTTAGAAAAAAAGGATATTTTACAGAATTTGTATCAGTAATAGAATCTACAAGCTCAGTTCACTTCATGTTTAAAGCAACTGCAGCCACCTGCCTGGCAAAGGTCAAAGGACTGCTATGGTTCAGCGAGACGGGGCAAAAGCAGAGCACTTGTATTTGACTAGTCTCATACATCAGCAGTCCCTGAACACAAAGGAGAGAAAAACCTGCTATCAAAAGGGATGTGTCATCTAGGGCAGGGCTTGGCACCCTTTCAAAAGTGTCTTCTTTTTCAATGCAAAACTTCGAGTGCCTCTCACATCAAGGATGCCAACCTGAATCTACCAACAGTGGCAGCAGCTCACCTTTCCTAGTCCCTTCTGGGTTTGATCCGAGCCTGGAAAACAGCGCACTCGGATCATGGAGGGCAAACAGCAGGGCTCACATATGTGAGATCCTAAAGGAGCTCTGCAGGAACAAGGCTTTGGGAGCCGCCACCTCACAAAGATACACAGCAGACACGATTATACACACGTATCAAATGTGTTCATACATTTTAACATAATGCAGATGACAGAAGGAAATGATGACAAGCAAGCTGCCCTAACAAATGATGCACATATTTTCATCAATCTTACCACTGATACTACACAGCACATTTGCATAACAAAGTAGTAAAAACACATGAGCGTTGCGCTTATGCCATTGTGAGAGAGAACCCAGGAAAAAAGTCACTGAATTGTTAGTTAAACACTACCATAAATAAGAGCCACGTTAACAGAATAACTCATCTGCTCTCTCCTACCTCACACCAGAAATAATAATTCTTCCTTTTGGTGCTCTTTGCTAAAATTAAAACTGAACAAAAAAAACCCACCAAGATGATTGCGCAGATCACATTCTCACTGGAGTAAGAATAAGTAAAATCCCAAGATTTTAAGCAACTGATTTAAAGCTGACAACAAATCTTAGATGCTGCAAGCTCAAGGGTTTGCCATACTTGCAGTGCTATGTTACAACCAAATGGCTGAAAGTTCTCACGCCCTGGGTTCTGCCCCATGTTTCTGACAGATAACTCTGCTCCCTCGAGACAGGGACTTGGTGTCCATTTGCGAATCAGCTCCTGAACTACACCAAACTTTCAGCTTGGTGCATCAAGCCAAACAAAATCCCCCTACAAAGTATCATCTCTGCTGCTTTCACATTCCTCCCCTTGACCACAACCCATCACTACTATTTAGAGCCCACCGACATTTTGCAGCCTAGGAGTAGAGGGAGACAGGGGGTTGGTGGGGTGTTTTTTTCTTCTTCTCCATGGAACAAAGTTGGTTTGGTTCATTTCGTTTGTTTGTTTGCTAAGCACTGTTCACAGAATAGAGCCTGTTCAGATATCTTAACCGGGTAGTTTACAAGCAGAAGCACCTTCAGCAGTCTCCATTCTTTCAGTCACCATGGTCATGAACCCTTAAGGAGTAGGTCAAGGAGGTGAAGTGCAAGTGCTAAGGTCATGCCCAACAGACTTGCAGGGAAAGCACTGCAAGAGGAAAGTCAACCTCTTTGGTAACATTATGAGTTGACACCAGCATATAATTGTGCAGGTGGCACAGTGCAAAGGTAGTGGATTTTTGGTGGAGAGATCCACCAGTCACCTGCAAAATCGGAAAACTAACAGAGGACTGAGGGAAAAGGCAGGTCATTTTTTCTGCGCTAGCAGCTTTTAGTCTTTGCTGCCACTGACTGAAGGACATTGTCAAAAAAATGGGTTCAAAGGAAGAAAATGAATGTCACATCAAATCAATTATAACCATTGGATTTAACAATAAGAAAAAAACCTTATTTGTAAAAATTACTCCTAGCGTTTTAAAAAAAAAAGAAAAAAAATCAGTTGTATTCTGCAGAGAAATGTTTTGGCCAGGTTCATCACTAAACTTTTACCAGAAGCAGGCAGAATAACCCTGTGCAAGCTGTAATTTTATGGACACTTGAAACCAAGGTAAGTCAGTGCTACTGCCAACAGTTTCACTGGCTGCAGTGTTTCTGTAACTACTGTCTCACACCAGTACCACTCCCCAAACAAAGCTAAGGAAAGCAATAAGCAAGAAAGGGAAGTCTTCCCACATGCCCACCCTCCCCTTGCAATGGTGTCTGTCAGGAAGCTGATTTCATTTGGATGATGTAACAAATAGCTAGACAATTCTACAGACTCAGAAAGCTTCTGTGCAACAAGCAGTGTCTCAAATTCCACATCTCAACTGCCCCAGAGCAACCTGAAATAGTACCACACACTTCAATGAGATTATTCTGGTTTTAGGCCAATCTACCAGCCCCACTTATGTTTTCACACAGTTAGGAGACAGGACTGAAAAATTTTGGTGAATAAATCCCAGTAAGACCCCAAGACGATGCCTAAATTAATTTGAAAAATCCAATTGTGTTCTTCCAGTTTCTGATACTACTTCTGTTTTTATCCTACGGCCAAGTCGCACTGTTTGCAACAGAGACATTAATGAGAAGCAGTCCACATGAACCTTTGCCCCAGGTACCCTGTTTCTGCTGTATGCCTTCGAAAACACTTGTTCCACACCCATTCTGCAGACTGAAAAGGAACATTGTTTCAGCTGCTTCCTCTTCAGAAGAGAGCAGAATCTGCAGTCAGGTATCCTCCTTTTGTACAGGCTTTTCCTTTAGCAGCTAGACAAACAGCATACACACGTCTAGGAAGAATGCACAAGGAGATGGACTTCCAGTTCTTTCTCAGAACTTGGCACTAAATATAATACAGTAATTCTTTTAGTCCTTGGACACAAAAATCATTAGGTATAGGCTATTACTTGCATTATCACTGTATTACTAGATCATTATGAAAAATAAAAGTTCTTATCAGCATGCACATTTATGAAGTGCAGTGGTTTGAAACTACCCCCTGTAAGAGCCTAAGCATTAGCACTAATCAAAATGAGTAACTGGGTTTTTTTCCCCCGAACCAAACAAGGTTAAAATAAAAATCCTTTTTACACGAGAGATTATGACTGATGGCACATGTCTGAGACAGCATTCAGACCCAAAGAACATCAAAAGGATTCACAATGTCATTCACAGCAGAACATTTTGCTAGCACAGAGACTGGTATACAGAAAAATATTACTACCACAATGACTCTCGCAGGACGGACTGGATGGTGCGCAGCCATGATGAGCTTTGTTATTCATCAGCATTTATACAAAGCAATTACACAGCAAGTTAAAAATCTAGTAAGATTTAAGGGTTGGGGGTTTTTGCTTGTTTGGTTTTTTTCAGTGGCTTGTGAAACTTTTTGATGGTAAACACAGCGAACTTTTTCCCTGTTCATCTGTCAGTGTATCCATCTACCCTTGTCTGTTTCTGATACTGATCGAAGTATAGTTACCTTTTTCTCTTTCTTACTTTTTACATCAACATTTTCATTTATTTCTTTTTTATATCAGTTTTGGCATAATTTTATATAATGGCCACATTATATCAATACAAATTTCTCCTCCGCAAGGAATGGTGAACATTTAGATGGATCAGGCTGAAGCACACTCAGGGCTACACTAAAAAAGAAAATGGATAGGCAATAAATACAAGTACAATTTTATGCTTTTAAAATGTCTCGTATCAGTCTGCATCTGGAACAGCAGTTACTACAAGGGGCCACATGCAGACAGAACAGACCTTTTATACGGTCTTTCCCTCACAATTTGCTTCTAGACATTTCTCAGAACACAGGTATATAAGCATAGTTGTATCAAACTTGCACCAGAGATCTAACGCACAAAGCAGTCTCATGGCAAATGCTGAAGTGAACAATACAATCCCTATTTTATGAATAAACATGCTTCTAAATGATAATTAAGAGTATATTGCAACCTTCAAACTATGTTACACAATTCACAACATTCAAAAGAAATCACCTCAGCTGTAACTGAATTTACGAACACTCCAAATCCACTCCAGTGGAAAGCCAAAGCTTCCCCATCAGCTGACTTGGCAATGGCATCACAAGTACTCACAGGGTCACTTCTGCCTCAGGAGGGAAGCAGTAACCCCAGGTGAAAGGCAGCAGCCCCTAAGCTACCTCCCGGCTTTCACAGTCCCAGTTCTGGCAGCTGACCGTACCAGTATGGACTCAAAACCTGCAGAGCAAGGAGATACACTGTGAGCTCTGCAGAAACAAGCACACAACCAACCAGACCAAACGCTTCTACCTAACGTGCATTTGGCAACAGAATAAAATCAGGCAGCCCAATCCTAGCCCTGCTACAGGACTACAGTTCTTAATGTGGCCTCAGTCTTCACCTACTTCTGTGTTTTCAAATGGGCAAAAGCCTGGACAAGAAAAAAAAAACCAACATCTCTGCAAGAAAAGCAAACCTCAGATGGATGCCTCACAGCCCTCGGGGGAGCGCAGCCCAAGGCGGCTGTCACAGCACACAGAGGTAACCAACCGCTGGGGCTCGATTTGGTGTTTAAAGACCTTTAATTGCTTACAGGTGTTCTCAAAGCCCTCAACTACATCTCCCCAGATCCCAAAACAACATGAAAACTTGATTGTTTAATTGGCATGATACAAACATTTTGGACAAAAAGTGACTGGAGCATAAAACTTTGGAACTCCACGTAGCAGGCAAACTCCAAAGCAGCAGTACCCACCGTTCCTCCCGGCCTCTGTGCTTGTCTCACACGCCCCACTTTCAAGCCTGAAGCTGATGTTTAACCTCTAAAGAAACACCTCCCGAAGCAGTGCTTTATTTTATAATACAAAAAACCCCCCACTAAATTAGAATCAATCTATCACAATTCCTTACCACACCGTTGTCTTCATAAACTGAATCGTGGCAAGAGCCTCCCCGGGAAGCCACGGCAGGCAGGCTGCTAGGAATCGCCGCGCCGCCCCCCCCTCACGGGCACAAACCGGGGCCGCCATGACGGCCCCCCTCACTGGCGACCCGCCCCCCGCGCGCCCCGCAGCCCGCCGCCCCCGCGGACGCCGCGGCGCCG
>Ga0181612_159371_pt1 | contig 22953 bp, 20 predicted proteins | sample HoacroProtozoa21_FD_119630 | JGI IMG/M metagenome (GOLD analysis project Ga0181612, IMG submission 119630) | Hoatzin crop microbial communities from Cojedes, Venezuel. Combined Assembly of Gp0051906, Gp0051904, Gp0051908
AAGTCTTCTCTAAAAAACACCCACAAGCTTATCAGCCACTATGGGCTACAGACACCCAAACACTAAAGGTGTACAAGAGTCTCTAGCAACTCCTCCTTCATCCGAGCTTTCTTCCTGCAGCAATTCCTTGTCTTCCCTGTAAAGGCACTTTCTGTATTCTACATCCTTATGCAGGGAAGCTCTTCCAGTTCTCTATCCCAACAAACAGAACAGTCCCACAAATACACAACATTCAGAAGGAATTTTAATTAACAAAATGGTCCAGGAAAGGGGAGGGAGAACCCCAAAAACAGGCCATTGCATTTGAAAGGTTGCATGTCAGTCACTAGGTATGCCTGCAAGCCCATGCACAGGAAACCATTTGGACCTTTGTCAGTGCAGAACTAGTCTTAGCTTCCAGAACCACTTCTCTACTCCTTCCTTATATAAGCTAAATATTATATACATATATAAAAAAAATACAAACTTGTGTCTGTTATGAAGTGGCTTCTCTCTCTCTCTCCCCCTCTCCTATGCTTGCTTGGCACATGAACGCATGCAAAGCTAGTAGGCTCCGAGGGCTGCACAAACAGCAGGTTTTGGCAACAAAAAAAAAAACACAGCTAAAATAGATAAGCAAGATTAAAAGCCACTGAATTGAAAACCATATATTTTTCCAATTGTATTGAATTAGAACTACAGCTACGACTTAAAACTGTAAGAGTCTGTCATCCTCTCTCCCAACTCTTGTCAAAGTTCATAGCAGCATAACACGAGATTCCTCAGGAAACATCGAGCCAGTGTTCTCTGCTTCAGGAGTGAGTTCACAGGTCAAAGTTCAGTCTGTCCGAAGGATCATGGGGGGATGCTCACTGTCTTCATCCAATCTAAGGGAGCTGGTTTCATCTTCCAGGCAAGCTCCACCCACGGCACCCAGGTCATCCGTATAGGCTGCAGAGAAAGGAACAAGTAGTTGGGGGATGAGCAGCACTAACTGAGGTTGGATCCAAAGTGAATGCTCAGAGCTGAAGTACCAGGCATGACTTGCAATGGTTCCACTGCCACCCTATGTTTGCTTTTATCATGACTGCCGTTCTCTAAGCCAAGACCGGTTTATGATCAAAATTAAACTACTCTCTGCATGTGCAACACGTACTGGTGCTTTGGGCAGGCTGCTGTTTTTCTTAATCTCCATCCATGCTTAGAGCTGCAACTGCAGTACTGATGCTATACAAACCATCCTTCCCCTGCAGTTGAAGCACTGACCTGAGTGCCATATAAAGATGGTAAAAGCTCCACACAGAGAGCTGCAGCATTAAGCAAATTCTCATCCTCTCAATTTTACAGAGCAACAAATCAGGCTAAAAGGTCACTGCTCCCATAAAGGAATGATAGGAGCACTTATCCCTGCTAAAAAAAGAGTGGCTATAATTCAGATGCTTTGTATGAGGTCTGGGTGCAGAACTCCTGTATGAACTAATTGTGTTAGGGCATCTCAAGAATCATTTGGCAAGTACTGGAACTATCACTACAGTAATCAACCACAATTTGAGTAAAAGTTCTACTCAGAAAGTAGCAAAGCTGAGTGATCCATCTACAGGAGGCTACTGTACATCACAAGTGCTCTTTTCCTACTGCTCACCAATGCTCCACATCACACCCGCAGTTAGGAAAAGCTCAGTGTTGAAGTAGACGAGCTCACACAGCCATCTAGAATGAAGCAATACGCAGAGGTGCTCTCTGCCCCGTTTCCAGCCTTCTCCTTACCATGCCTTGTGGGTGAGGAAGGCACGTATGTACCTTTAGTGACAGCAGCACTGTACGTCTGTGCTACCAATGGCCGGTCGTGGGATGCAGACTCTAGAATTTCGTTGGCTGGCTCCATACTGCCATCGAGCCTACCAAGCAGAGAGAGATTAGCTGGAGAGGTGACCCACCTGGGCAGAAAACAACTTCAGGCGACAGCTACACAAGAATATCTCTTTAGATGTGCAAGAATAAATACACAGATACATGCAACAGGAGGAACTTGGTCCCTCTGTTCCAGAGAACTGTCAAGAAGGCATCTGACAACACTTCATATTTAACACTGAAGACTCATCAGCAACATGCTTGCCTCTGACACAGCATCAGGATCTAAATCCTAGTAGCTGATACTAGGAAGAGAGACTCAAACCAAGAGTGCGTGACTAAAAAAATAACAACCATTCCAACCAGCAACCTTATAAATTGTCTCTTGAGCTCTGTCCAAAACAGAAGTGGTTGCTTTGTGTACATATAATAGAAACCCCTCTAGTGAAGGTTATTAGAGCAGCTCAGCGATTAAGAACTTTATAAACGCTTCCCTCTCTGAGACTTCATTTCATCTACAAGTGAAGCCAGAGGTCATACCTTAAAATGTTCAGATAAATGTAGGCCTCTTGCCCAGTATTACAGATGGAGCAAAGCTGCAAACCTGAATTATCATCATGAGTTACTGGCTTTAATTCTATGATTGATCATGTAAGTAATCGGACTATATTACCCTAGCTTTTCCTGCCAAACCTTACTAAAAAAGAACAACGCCTTGTCGTAATTTCTGTAAGTGTTCTGCAGTACTGCTACAGAACATTAGCTGGCTGGCCTATATGCAAGGAAGTTTAATAAGGACATCTGTAGAGAGAGAATACAGGTAATCTCATAGGCCAGATTCCCCTCTGTGAAGTCACAGTTAACATCTCTTTCTCGTGCCTGTAACTGCTTCATTTATTGATGAAGAGGATGGTGTCAGCCGTTTCAAGTTCTTGTTTAAGTAACTCCACTCAAACTGCCAAGTAAGAGGAACAGGATCACACAGCAAACGGCGATTGATCCTTCACTGCAATCAGACAGTGTTAAGTTTCTGCTGGTGAAGTGGTGCTTAGTGTAGTAGATACTAGGAAGCAAGGCACAGGGGGATTCTGAAATTACTTGTTCATGTCAGAGGTCTGGAAAAAGATTAGAACAGCTCATTTCTCTAAACTAACTTAGACTTCTGCAAAACAGAAGTAAATTTAAGAACAAACTGGATTTCGTGAAATAGAATACAACCGTTCTCAGCTAATACGGACTTACTTGTGCTGCTTCATTAGTGTGCACTCTCCTCCTTCTTGGGGGTCTAGGTTGTACATGTAGAGATACCCATCAGCAGCTCCCACCAATAAACGAGGGATCTTCTGGATTCTAGAAAGGTTTAAGGGAGAGCAACAGATCAGTAAGAACTTCAGAAAGCACACTCTCCCCACGTCCCCTGACTTTAAGCGATTATCTTCCACGCTCTTGCTCCTAGGCAGGGAACACCGTTAACAGTCAGAGCACCTACGAATGAACTGTGTGCAAAAAATGAAGGCATAACCACACTTTGGGACTAATGGGATGCCACAGGACTCGAGCAACTTCTCTACGACCAGTAAAACAGATTCGGAAGTTACCATCCTGTTACCAAGCTTTGTGCAACTCCAGACACAAATATTCTAACGGGAAGTATTTAGTTGTTTCAGAAGTGTTACAAGGCTTAACTATTGCTTAAAGGGTGCGTTAAGATCAGAACAGCAAGAGTACAGATGTGAAGTCAATTTAGCACAAAAGCTATAAAACCTCCACAAAATAAGCTTACTAGCACTCAGCTTATTGCTTTGGCAGCTGTGCCAAATGGGACCTGCCTTTGGTGAAGACAGAATAAAGATTAAAGTTAATTTTGAGGATTAAATCTAATCAATGCTATGCTGTTTTAGAGACAATATGAACTGGCTTTCACAGACTTTATTAATGGTTAGTCTGGATTGCCTAATTTTGCAGTTCACTAACACAACATGCAGTATCACTCCCCCTAGCACTATCTGAAGCAAGTGCCATAAGCCCACGGGTCTGTTCTCAACATCCTTCCTTCAAAATTAAGAGACATCTTTAAACAACACTCAGAAATAGTCTATTCTCATCCAAATATCGTGCCTATTCCTACCCCCCTCGCAGGGCTGTGAGGTGTTAGCTCTAACACATCACTCTTAAACTGCAAGAGGCTTTGAAATGAATACAGGCGATCTGCTGCTCCGCGTACTACCCGCTCGGCTGGAGATGAGGCCATGTTCTACAACGGTGGTGAATGCAGGCTCCATTTCTTTACTCACGTGGCAAGCGCACAGATGTTTTTGTGCCCACAGAACGGCAGGCGGACTGTAGCAAAGGCTCTACCCTGGTTGAACATTTCTGTTACTTGAGAGGGCAGATAGCTTGTTGATGCCATCAGCACTTTTCCAAAGTAACCTGTCCAGGTTGTAGGCTCTTCCTGAGGTCTACAAGTCAGAAGAAAAAAGTGACTGACTTCGCCTTCACGTTAGGAAGAAAGGTGTATAAACACTTTGAAACACCTTTTTACTTTTAAAGATATTCAGCAGCTATTTGTTTCTCTTCAGAAATAACTAATACCCTTGAGAACTCTAATGCACTCCGTTTATGCTGCAGGGCACAACGTATCCTACAATACCCTCAGCCTGTTATTTAAGCATGTTTGATTGTAAACTCATACTTCCACTTATAAAACTGCATTTCATAAGGCTCATTATACAAGGGCAAGATCAACTGGAAAGTACTATGCTTCAAGACTTTATTCACCTGTTTATCACTAAGCAAATCATTGTTTCCAACACCTTCCACAGAAATCTAAGACCGTCCTCTCAAATCATAGATAGGAACATTTTATAATGTGGTGCCTTTTCAAGCCCTACAGGCAGCTGGAAGGCATTGCTTAGACAGCTTTTCCCGTATGGATGTCAAGAAGAGGTGAAACACATATGTAACTGCAAATGTTAAACTGCTCCACATTCCTCTGCCAAGGACAGCCAATTTCCCTTCAGCAGAAACACCTTTTCTATTCACTGCGAGAACAGTACGCAGCTCAGCTGCAGCTGCTGATTCATACACGACTTCGCCTGCCCTTCACTTTACAGAAGCGTTCAAAAGAAGGCTGTCCAGACTTTGGAGAACTCATCCTGCTGAGTATAATCAATTTTAAAGCCTTTTCCTTGAAAAATCTAAGGCAGCTCTGAAACCTACTTTTCTTTCACAGTCTCAAGTTTGAAGATATGCACCGTCTCTGTGTTACTGGATGCAGACAGAAACATGCCATCCATGCTGAAAGCCAGTGAACAGATGCTCACACACCTAGGGGGCGGGGAAAAAACAGGGAAAACAATGAAACGTTATTTTTCAGATTTTAGTACTGCACCAACTAGTGTAAGAAGAAAGCTAGTGTTCACTAACTCTTGGGAACTGACTTAAACGAGAATATTATTTCTCCATTTTGGTAGGTAGAAGTCTTTCTGCACGTTCACTGTTAAGGAGCTGCGTAACGTTCACACAAGCTGTACTGAGAGAGCTGGGAGGAACTGTGGCTGCATGGTAGACTCCCCTGCTCTTCTGTCAGCGACTGCACGTGACTAACAATTAAGCCAAAGTATTTGGCTTAATTAATAATTAAGCAGACTTCTCAGTCACCACTGCTTCACAAATAAGAAAAAAGAACATTTCCATAATAAGCATTCTGAAGTCTCCAATACCTTCTTTAAGCACTTCAAGAGCAAGAGCCTGATTAATGATGTTCAGCTCTGATGTATACCAGATACCAGGGTCAATTAGTAACAGTCTGAACTCAAGTCTTATCTCTGTATAAAGTACAGCAGAACTACAGAGTTACTGCTACCACAAATCACAGTACCATTTCACAATGGCTATCAAGGATCACAGCACTGGAAGGATTTAGAAGAGAGCAAGAACATTAGATGTACCGCCTTCAACTGCCACAAGAACACAATATATCTCAAAAAAGGTAACTCACTTTAAACAAGTTCCCTCACCAATACATTTTTAAAAAGGCAAGAAGGAGTACAATTCTGACAGGATTGATCTGTACAATAGACAAGTCCAATAGAGTGAAACTGGAAGACATTCAAGCTGAAACTGTCATAAGCGTACAGACAGGGACAAACAAAGATGAAAACGGGCAAAATCAGGATACCAGCTCAATTGCAGAACATACTGGAGATCTACTGTAAGGAAGGAGCTTCAGATAGTTAGCCCAGTTGAACTTTACCTCTTCACTCCCCTTCGGAATTCAAAGAGTTTCTGTCCCTCTGGAATGGAAAACACTCTTATTACTGTCCCCTGTAAGAAGGAAAAAAAAAAATAAATCGTTTTTCATTTGAAGTTTGTTCATTGTGTATTACCTCTAGTGAGCAGAGTACAACGACAAGCAGCAAAACACTCTGCTATTAACTTATTGCTGTTGATGCACACCACATATTAGCATGAAATATTTATGGAGCCTGTTCGTAGGATGTGTTTGAAGTGTAGAGAAATGACAAGAGGCAGGAGCTACTAATGTAGGGAACAAGATATGCATCAAGAACAGCCCTTCTTATCAGACTGATGATGGAAATGACCACACTAGACAAGTCCCACATACAGTCACCTGGATGTCTTTGTACTTTTATCAGATGCATTCAGTTACACCTTTACATTCTAAGCTTATTATTAAAGGAGCAGAGGCTTCAGACTTTCTAATTTATACAATTTAGATGGACAATTTGTCATCACGTGCCAAAGACTGGCAACACATCTCTCTCTATTCTGACTTTAACTGTCTTGTTTTCATTACGAAGACAGCATCAAACCAAGACAACTAATTTCTAATAAGTATCCTGCACCAAAGGGAGAAACACTTAGAGGACTGCCCTCATTACAGCCAGATTAAAATGTGTTTATTTAAATAACCTTATTATCCAACATTTCACAGCATGGAAATTGCGCCAAATACCATTAACAGTTCTTAACTTAGATTTGCCATTATAACCATAAGCCTTCTTTTTTGGCATTTGTGTGCGGAATTGTGCACGCTTAAAGTTACTTAAAACACTTAGAAACAAATTTCATTTTTATCACTGTCGGCAAGTCAGTAAAAAGCCACCTTACCTTTTCCGACGCAGTGGCAAGTTTAGTACCACTTGCATCAAATGCCAAAGCAGCCAAGGGACTATCATGAGCTGGGATCATATTAGCAGCTCTCTGCAGGAGTGAATCAATAAAATATAACCTTAGTACAGTACAGATTAAAAGCTACAGGCTTGCAGTTTAAGACTGCATATTTAAGAGCATTCAAGTCAAATATGGGTCTTACTTTAGGGACAACAGCTTCAATATTTGTCTCAGTAACTAAGTAAAAGTACATGAAATTATCACTGAAGCGTGCGCATAGAGAGTACAAGCAGTAGAAGGATAATTAAAAGACAATTCAAATAGAAATTACTTTCCTTTGCTTCACCCATTTGCCCAACTCTACTCATCAAATCTAACATTAGCGCCTGTATTTTCTTTGCCGAGGTTCTGTAAAGCCTAGCTATAAGAGATACTGCAAACTGACGTAGAGGAACCCGAGTGTCTAGTAATTCCCCTCAGAGCAAGTTAAGTCATTTCCAAAAACTGCATCTTCCGAAGCAGGAACAACGTTCACAAAGATCCTTACCAGATTGATGGTGTCAAAGACTTGTACTTCTCCAATAGTTGCACTTCCTGGATAGGCCAGGTAGCAGTTATCATTGTTTATTGATAAAGCACACAATCCTAGAAAGGATGCAGGAACAGAATTAGAAAGAGGCAAATCCCAAGACTTCTGCAGCAAAACTTCCTGATTCTATGTTTGAATATTACAAAGATAACTCCAGTTATCCTCACAAGGTATCAACAAAAACAGAGCAAGGATGAGTCATCTCAGAGTCAACCTGCAACACAGTCAACTGTTTAACTAAAGTTAAAGTAGAAAAGGAAGAATACCAGTAGAGCTACAATAACTGATTAAGCAGTAGAATTTCCCATGTCTGCCATGACTCCTAAAGCATTAACTTGACAAAGCCTTTAACTATACCAAGCACTGGCAAAATCCAGTTTGTATCTACTATTTCTTTCTAAGATTTCAACACACCCACTCTAGGAGACTAAAATACTGGGAAGACGCAGTTTCAGGCAGAGCCTGCTATTTGTTCTCAAAAACCTCACCTGGATTAAATGGGTAGGCTTTAAGACACGTATTTAATTGTTACTTTTATTGGAAAGGGTAATTTACAATGCTACAGTTCCCTGTAGGAAATGTCACACAGGGACACAGAATGCACTTTTCAGAGTTACATTACTTCTAACAAGATACTCACCTGCAGGATTGGGAGGCGTCTCCCTGATTGTATGCAATACCTTCATGTCTCGTATGTTGTGTATATAAAGAGACTCTTCCAGACATACTATCAGCCTCTAGACATGGGAAAGAGGATGAAATGCCGATATCAAACTGGAGTTTATATTAACTTATCAATCCTAAAAAAAAAAAATGTATCCAAAATGCAGTAGGTACCTTCCAATAGAGAAAAGGTCGTACCCACCTGATGGGAAGAAATAAGAGTCTGAGAGAAGACACACAAGATACACCTCTTGACAAGGCTTCAACAGCGCAATACTACACTCGGTCACTTGAGTTGACCGGTGCACTTGACTTCTCTCAACCAGCTAGTGCAAATTGATTTAAATGAAAATGATTTACATTACTAGTTTAAGGCAGCAAGCCAGAAACCTTCATTTAAAGCCATTTAATTCTTATTCTGTACCTGCTCTTATATATTTCCACCCTTCCCCCTTGCAAGAGGCCAATTCACATGTGGAAATCATTTCTGCTTTGGCTAAACAGAAAAACGTACAAGACTTTAAACCATTTATAGACACTACTACTTACTCATAATAGTTTGTGAGGGGCTTATTTTTTTTTTTTAAAAACAAACCCCAAACTGTCTTCATCATCCCATTTACACTTTCTAAACTACATCTGGATGACTAACAAGATGCTATCCATTTAATGCTATGTCACTATGCCAGAAACCATATTAGCCACTGTTTCCCTTATGATTTTAAACAAGAATCCCATCCTCCCACAGCTGATTTTCAGGGTGAGGACAGACACGAAGAAGATACTCTCCTTCAGATGCCATTCTCTCTACTCTGAATGAACTAGTCAGAGATGGAGAAGTCTGTATTTGCAGAAAAGCCCACTAATAATTTAGTAATAGAGCAAACTATGGTTACAGGTACTTAACTCAAAAATTTCACCAGTTCAGTGATTTTATTTTTTTAAAAGAACTGAGTAAACTATTTCAGAACATAAAAAGTGAACAGATAACAACTTTAAGTTTTGGCCTGAACGGAAATTGTCAGCTTCACATACTTTCACATTTAGGACCACAGGATGATTCACATTGCAAGGGACCTCAGGGGGTCTCTAGTCCAACCTCCTGCTCAAAGCATGCCCAGCTTACTGGGACCATTTTCCTAAATAAATACATAAACACAGAATCAAAAATACTTAACCAAACACGCATACTGAGATGCCATACAGAAGCTACAGCTGGAAAAGCACAAGTTAATTTCAAATCGCAATTCTGTCCCCAAAGGAAGAGACATCAATCAGCAGAGGAAGTACCAGCATGAGATCCACAACCCCTTCCCGTGTTTTCACCCAGTCAAAATTACTACTCACCTGTCTATTGAGTTTGACAGCCAAGATGGTGTTGGAGTAACTGTAGTTGCAAATCTCTGTCCCCTTCTTAAAGTGACAAACTTTCAGCTTGCGTGGAGCTTTAAGGCTAACTATGGCCACCAAACTACTGGAGAACAGCCTCTCCACGATGCACACATCTTCTGTGTCAGCTGAAGGAATCACAGTAAGGAGGGAAAAACACAGAGGGAGATTTCAGGGAAGAACAGTGATGCGCATCAATGGGATATACTGCCTCAGAAAACACAGTCTAACACCATAAACATTCTGCCACAACAGCTCAGAGTCAAGGTGGGATGCAGGACAGGTTTTTAAAGCAGAAATTCTACACACTAAATGCCGATATACAAATATCTCCTACCCCCACCTCCCCATGTCACGCAAGTTTACACTTCAAACAGAGTGTCTACTCCCCCTGCCCAAAATCCAATAGAAAAAAATCCCAGAGAGACAAAAACCAGCAAATTGTCAAATTCTAGAATCTTACAATCTCCTCTTACCTCTGCAGCAACCTAAGAAAGGAAAATTTGTTGGGGGGTTTATTGTGTGTGCGTATTTTTTTGTTTTGTTTTCAAAGCTATACTGTGCATGGAAAGGTTTTTGACAACCAAAAGCCCTGGAGTTTCTGCACACCTCTCCATGAAGAAAGAAAGGTTGTCATACTCAAAGAAGCCGGTAAACTCATTTGTTATAAAGACTATTTCAGCCACTGATTAGGGTGTGGGGTTCTGCTTCCTCCTGCCCCTGTCCCCCACCCACCCAATCTTTTACCTGACAGTCCCTAAAAACAATCTGTACAGGAATCACCGAAGCCCATATGCATAGCCATAAACCAGCGTTACTTTTGTCACGCGTTCTACCAAGGCAGCACTGGAGGCAAAGGAGGAACACCAGTCACCATACAAGATGCGGGGAAGGCAGCAGGAGGGAGGGGAGTCCAGGATCTCTGGCAAAGCAGCACTTTCAGGGCATCTGCTGGTAGGACAGCACTGGACCAAGCTGGTAGGGGTCCAAGTCCTACCGCCATTTACCTGTGGTATGTGTGCTTCCCCCTCCCATCCCCTGAAGCTCCCCTCCAAAAGACCCAGAGATGTAGTGGACATAGTTTTCACAGCAGGAAAAAGCTGGAGAGAGTTCTACCACTCTCTGCAGCTCTCCCATAGCTGCCGGCTACATCTGCCCTTCCATTACAGAACTGAATCACGACAGAGAGACTTGTGCCTTTGGCCTTGATCCATCAAAGCAACCAAACTTTGCAGAAGTCAGTGTCTGGATTAGCTCAATGCTTAACACATTCCAAACCGTAAAACTGCCTGGTAAAAAAAATTAAAAAAGCTTATTTCTGAAGGCTTCTGTTTTGTCCAAGAGACACATTAACTAACTGGCACTGTTCTCATCACCAGTGACAGAAATTCCCTGAAAAAAGTTCTGCCCAACGTTCTCAGCATATGACAATGTCATCACTGTGTGACATGTCTGCTTTGAAAGGGCTTCTTCTGGGCAGTTATCTCAAGAAAGAACAGAAAACATTTAATGCCCTGCATTCTTATGAGGGAGGGGGGGAGAGAGAGAGAAATAGCCTCCTTATGGAAAAGAAGGAGGTTTATACTAAGCATTTTCGGTATTCTATGCAACATAATTCTCTTTTATCTCTCCCATTTAATCTTTTCTAGAGAAGACAAAAGAGCTCGCAGAGGCTTTGAAAATTCAATTTCCTCACTTCTGAAACAGGGATAATGCATTTTAGCAATGACTTTGTTTTCAAGGAATTTTTCTCCATTTTCCTGGTGCTACACGCAACACATCAAAAAAATACAAAAATCTGCTTCAATAAACTATGCACAGACTTTCAAATGCAGAGGTCCACGTTCCTTGAACCACATTAGTAACATAAAAGATTCTCAAATATTTTACAGTACAGGTTATCAGCTTTCCATCTGAGCCTGGAGCCCTTCTAAATGATGGCATCCTTTCACAACAGTGAGAAGACCAGCGCACAGGGACCCGTAAAACAGGGTCTGACTGCTCCCTGCTCCTGGGTGAGCACAGCTGCTTTCCCCATCCAGCTTCTGGGATTTGTTACTCTCCCAGGCAGGCAGGAGAAACGGTATTTCAGAGTAGGAACAGCAGCAGAGATTCGGATGGAAAAAGTGCTGTCCTGCACTGCACTCAGGCAGGTGGGGCAGGAGGGAAGGCGCACAAGGAAAAGCAATGTCAGGAACTAAGCAGTCAGAGACAGAAGGAAAAAACACCCTTTCAACAAGGAAAATGCTTAAAAAGTATAGATGGTCCTGCAGTCTCGCCATAAGAAGACTTCCTGTAGTGTAATGCAGACAGTTACCTTTGGAGAAAGGCTTTGTGATTGGCTTTTAATTAAATGCATTTAAAAATATAGGATGCACCTCTGTCCCTTTGTCCTCCCCTAACAGCAGGAAGCAATACAATCTCTTCACAGCTGTCAAGTCATGTATGCTTCCTGACAAGCCACCACCCAAGCAGAGTACGAGGCTATACTGCACATCCTATATCCAGCTGACTGAATTAACTAGTGCTTCTGAACCTATGATTAAGTCCTACAGCAATGCTTTTAATAATCTTTTTTTCCTATTTGTATTTTCTCCTTTATACTACACAAGTGAGCATTGCCAGAAACTCCAATTCAAAATGCAGTAAGAACAAAACACAGAACTTCTTGTTCTTCTCTGTTCAGTGGTGCCCACGACAGGACAAGGGGCAACGGGCACAAACTGAAGCAGAGGAAGTTCCAGCTGAACAGGAGGAAGAACTTCTTCACTCTGAACTGCAAAACGGTTTAAGTATCAGCAATGAGAGGAGAACAAGCAAATACATAACAAGATTACAGTTTCATAAACACAAGCATGTAGCATCACAGACAAGAGCTGGTTAGAACCAGCTAGATTATGATCAGCTGTGCTTTTATTTCATTTTCAATCCAAGAACATGAAGCATGTTATAAGCATTCGTTAAGCCTTAAAGCACCCTCCAATCTAATATTTATTTTTACAGGGGGATCAACTGAGCAGGGAGTTAGGAGATACGTACAGTCACAGCACAAGTCAGTGATGGGAGCAAAGAAACCTCCCACTCTTTTCAGTCCTCTCAAACACAAGACAGCTGGGGCATATTTTGTAGTTTACTTTAGACACCTACACAAGAACTAGCAGATTAATCTTACAGAAGAGAGGGAGGGGTCCTTAAAAGTGCTCACTCAGAACAACACAAGACTTTAGACCCACTGGAACTAAACTGGGAGGCAGGAGGCACATGTCCTAGAGGCCTGAAAACACTGGTCCTTGCAGAAAGGAGGTACCCAACACATATGAAGCCCTCCACCCCCCAATTTGAGTTTTAAACAGGCATGGTTTGCAAGCCCAAAACTGAAAATTCAACTGTGTACATAAAATAAAGATCTCAGATATTTAGGTATGCTGCAGAGGTCCAGACAGGCTGGCTTACCCAGGTCAAACCATCAAATTTTCTACTAAATGTTACCTCACATTCTACACTCTGTACTTCTGGACTTAATACTCATGGATAAAAACTTACAGTATCAAAGAGGTTAAACCAGTATAGGTAACCCAGAACAGCCTGAAGACAAGATTGGAATCTGCAGATCTAAATTCTAATCCCAGCTGCTTTATCAGTTTATTGCAAGATTTTGAGCAAGATGCTTTATCCAATCTGTACTTTTCTTCCAAGGACTACCTAGAAGCAGCAGTCCTGCAAAGCTCAGTTCAGTCTCTCTCTCAGTATGTTTATTTAGCATAACAGGAATCATCTTCACCAAGCCTCCTGGGGTGATACCAGGTCAGATACTACGAATGCCTAACATACTATAGAGGTCAGGTATCTAAACTCAACGGCATAAAATACAATTCAAGCCACTGACTAACCAGTACAACCAGACCATGACTCAGAGGCAGATGAAGCTGCAACACAATTTAACCTGACCACAGGTGCCTAATTTGAACCCTCCAATTAATCCTCTCCACTGACTGTATACAGAATCAGGCCGCCACCACAGACAACAGGTGATCTGAATGACACACCATTTTCCAAAGGGTCAGCTCCCTTTGGGAATGGAATGTGAGGACAGTTCTGTTGCATAGCGCGATACACCAGGATCCTACTACAAATGCTGACATCACAGCTATTGGCACCATCTGTTCACACGGAGTTTGCAAGCGAGGACACTCACGCACAGCATTCAGTTTACTTCTTAGCACCTCAGGAAAAGAGAAGTCAATGAACTGCTGGCAAAACAGGGGATACCACTTCTCCCTCAAGCCTCCCTCCATTTCACCTCATATCCTACTCAACTGTGATCAGTATTGAGAAGTTCTAGGAATCTGGATTATTCACCCTTTTGGACGAGTAGGCCTGCAGCTAGCATGGTCAAAAGTATCTTCTTAACAGCAAAGATTGCGATTAAAAAAAGATAACCAAGGTTTTGGCTTTTTGATAAAGGTAAATTAAACACTTTTGATAAAGGGCTTGCCTGCTCCAACAGCCAGTATAAAGACCCAAGAGATGCTCTCTCACATCAGTAAATGTGCTTTATTTTTATGCCCAGCTGCTACACAACCTGGCTACTGGACATAAAATTAGAAAAGCAAAGAGTTCTTACCATAGTTACTACCAAATTTCACAACATACCAGCTAAATTTAAACACAGAACACTGGTATATAGTTTTACCCTGCCAGCAATCATCATTTTCTATTTGTGTGATATTTCATCATATACTTAAGGGTCCTCTTATGTCAATTTCCAACAACCTGTGAAAAAATGAAACATGTCTTATTCTTCCCAAATTAAGCCCACTGAGGGGAGAAAACAAAAAGAATAAAAGAAGATACTCACTGCATTCGTAGATCTGCTCTAATTTGTCCACAGAAGAAAGAGAGAAGAATTTGTAGCCTGATTTACTGCCAACTGCAAGGGATCTGAAAAAGAAACAAGCCAGTCAGGAGCATAAACTAAATCAGCTGTGATTACCCTTGGACAGATTCTTGCCCTATTCTAAAACTCCAGTTGGGTTAGCTCAGCAAGAAAAGCAATAAAAAGCTTGACCAAAAACAGCATGATAGACACAGATAGCTTCCTCAACTCTGGAAAGGCCAAACAGCTTCAGAATTACCCCAGGTGTGGAATCCTGCTTCACACTTCACAGCTTAACATAAGCCTACTGCCCGGTTCACACTGGCCATCTGTCCACACAACCTAAAAGCTTGAACGTGGAAGAAAGATGATGACTTGAACAATGTAATGCAAACCAATTATATCATTGCATCATCATTAGAGGTGACTTCCAAGACCTTTTGAACCAGGCTGTCTGGGTATTTTTTGCTCTTTATACTGTAACCTTCCCCCACGACCCCAAAAGAACTTTCACATTAAAAAAAAATAAAAAGGAATTAAAGACCGTCAACTCTAATTTTCTGTTTTCATTTGATAATATTCTAGCACCTCCAACAGACATTGTTCGGTCTCATTCTTACAAATACTCATGCCAAACCTTTGATCAGAGGCGCCCTCTCAAAAATGCTGGTCACTGACATTAAACGGATTTTAACAATAGCAGAACATTAAAAAATTGACTACTAACCCTTCTTTTCCTCCATTACTCAATTTTCACACTTAGCTCACAAACCATTTAATTGCTTTTCCAGTCAGAGTCAAAGACAGGTCTTAAATTTTAAGCTAGAAAACCCTTTAGGCTTGTCTTGCAGGTCTTTACACATCAAGGCAGCAGACAAGGGCACGTTCCTACTTTCCCCTTGCCACACAGAGGACAATTTTATGCCACAGAAAAACAAAGTTAACAGTCAATGCAGTTGTGCAGAAGTGTATTAGTATGCTTATAGTTCACGTATTTCTTACTGCCAGGACACATGGAGAAAAGCTAATTAGATTCCACTAACAGGTATTTCGCTATGCCAAACTGTGGCAAGTCACTCAACGCAAGGCTCAAACCCAGCCCCGCCAGCCAGCCTCCCAAAATGCCCTTCTGAACTCAGCAACGATTCGCTGCAATTCAGAGGCACTAACAATTAGTTCCGCATTTCGAATACAAAACAGATTCCTAGATTTCTTGCTCTTGCTGTATTACCCTCTCATGGCTCCAAAGTGCACCCTTTTTAAACTTCAAGGTATCCAAAAGATTAAAAATTGTTCCTCAGATGGCTTACGCACTGAAATTAAGATCCCAAGCTATAAAATCAACTTCTGTACGACCTTCTCTTCTAGAAAAAAATACAGCTGACACAGTCTGATTAATAAAATATTTGAGAAGGTTTAAACCATCAAATTAAAATATGCACCATCCAGGCAAGAGAAGAAAGCCTTCCCAGATTTAATAACCGAGATATTTTAAAAAGCACATTTGGCTTAGAGACAGAGAAGCAACTATAAACCAAAATTTTGTTGCTGTTCCTCTAAGCCACTTTAGAAATACTGAATGTAATTTTACTTCAGACAAAATCAGTATGTTCAGCAGACTACCTGATTAGTCACCAAAGATGCTTCAGTGTTTTTCCCCCGACACTTTTGTACAACTCAATGAAAACCCAAATTCTGTGGAAAAAAACCTGAAACTTATTTGCAAGAAAAAAAAACGTAATGAGTTAGCTTTTCTTAGATCATCTACTGCTTCCCTCAAAAGAAATTTTAACGAAGAATGACATTAAAACTGTCACTTCATAAAAGCAAACAAGCATTCAGTTGAGTTAAAAATAAATGGAGTCACAAGACTCCTCGCAATATAAACAATCTGCAAAAGAGACAGGATGATTTCCTCACGGAGAATTCCACATAGCAGCTATTTGCGAGTGTACTACCAGGCAACACCGATTCCCATATTGTACTTACTACTTTTAATGCAGAATATTGCTGTATCACTGTTTTACTGACAGAATCACTGAAACCAGTAAGACAGACCATTTCTCTTGTCCTCTCGACTACCTATACCTCATTTAAATAAGCTTTCGACAACGACGGAAGAGCGCTGTATACATGATAAAAATCATTAAACTGAGTAGGAGCCAAAATGAAGAAGCACGGAACAGACCTTTCCATCCATGGCAACTGCTTATTGTTATTTCTTCCAGGATCAAGGAGATGAAGTCACAAATCATTTGTTTACACAGAACAGCTCCAGTCAGTATAATTAAATCCATTTCAGTATACAAGCATCACTGCAAAACCACCCATTTTTCTTCTAGAACCGCATTCTTGGTTTCAGAGAGTTTGCGTTTCTTTTGGGTTTTTTTAATGTACTCTCAAATTACTTCTTATGAAACTATTGGAAAAAAGCTTTTTATATGTAATGAGAGAGCTCACTAGGCTGAGCTATACCAGCATAATCATAATGAATTAAATCCCCCATCTTCCCCCACACCGATACTACACTTAAGCCCTTAAGACACCCGAGAGCCATCTAAATGGCCAAATCCCACAAAACAAGTATCTAGCCAAAATTACCTCACCTCCAAAAAAATGTGCAACCATATGGGGAAGAAATATGCTCAATAAGCCATTCAGCTACTGCTCAAATAGACAGCAGCCAACAAGAAGCTACTGTAGCTTATCAGAGGCTCCTTTTACAACGTGGGTGTTACGCTTTATTATTACCAATTTTCAGCAGCTGATGAGAGACTGAAATTGAAAATAAAAATCAATATCCAAAAAAATTGCCTTTTTTCTGCTAAAATTAGGCTACACACAGGTTTTTTTTAGCTCTATTACGTGTAGCCTCTATTATACACCTAGATTGTAGACTTTGAGCTATTTCATCATCAAGGTTGTCTGCTCAGTACAAAATTACCAATATATCCGTGATTTATGAAACTCTGTTTACGCACTTTTTTCAAAGACAATACAGTAGTCTGATCCAAGACTACATAAATCTTGAGAGTATTTTCAAGAGCGCCTGTCATGACTACATAAATCTTGAGAGTATTTTCAAGAGCGCCTGTCATAAATAATTAAAACTAACCTCATCAAGCTAACAGTGTTGTAAGATCTTTCACACACTCCTTTCAAGATGCTGACATTCACTGTAAGTGCACTCACCTAGAGTGGGAAATCAGCTGGTTCGATCTCTCTGGCTCTTTAGAAACGAGTTTTTTCAGATGGGTGAGAATCATACAGGCTTTGTTTTGCTTCCTTAATATACGCACAGAAGGAAGAAAACCAGTTTTTCCCTTTTCGTATCATGGAGGACCTTAACTATTAATCAGAAATATTCTACATTAATCAGAAAGAACCTACTAAGGGCAGCTCTCGGATTAAAATCAATTGCATCTCCAGCACAAACATGACTTCAAAAGTCATCACTATTTTAAATAGCTGGTTAATTAAACCTACTTCCATTATGATACAGTCTCATTACACTAATGCTCTTTTCAAAACCAAAGTAAATTTCCAAAGACAAAACATCTTGTGAACAAAAGCTTATGATGAAGAGGGTGAAAATAATAATAGTAAAAGAAAAATCAATGAAGTGACATAAGAATTACTAAGGAAACCTACTTTGCTTTATTTCCCCCTCCCAAACGTCTGCTGAAACCGAAGTCATAACATCTTACAGACATGTCTTCAAAGAAAGGTCAAGAATATCATTTTGGCCAAGAGTTAAATACAGAAACTCAGATTTATCAGCAACACTGACAATCCACAGGAGATTTTCCCGTTGTTCTTATACTAAAAGAAAACCAACGCTAGCTTAAATCTGCTACAGCAAAAGGAGACCACGCTTGCTCATCACTTAATACGCAGCAATAGGCTGGGACCACAGAAAGTTCATAATCCAAGTAAGCATCACTACTGAGGCTAAATTCCCATCCAAATCGTCACACACTGAGGAACAGTTCCCCCGGCAAGCCCACCCTCAGCCGCTATCTCTGCTGCAACCACAGCGAACAACACGCCATACAACTGCTTCTCTGAGCTACCTTCCCTGAGCACAAGAGCGACGCGATTGCTCTTTCCTTCCTTTTTTGGTTTAAGCCTCCTTGGAATAAAGAGCTCTCCTGTGCTCAAGGGTCACAGGTGAATGACGCCTGAACCCAGGGGAAGCAAACGCAGAGGAGTGAATGCTCAGCACCTAACCCTTCTTACTCTGACCACAAGCAGTTTGCTAGAGATCCAAACATTACGTAGCAAGGGAACTAGAATACAACTTCTGCAAAGTGAAGCATGCTGTACAACTTCAAAGCTATAAGCATTTGCTCAGAAGACAGAATGAAACAGACTTATTCAGGGGCGGAAAAGGGCAGAATTAAACCAGAAAGAAGAGATCTGCGGACTGATGCCTGTCACGTGTAACTCCATACATAAATGAAAGCCGAGACTAAAGAAGACCTTGCAAGTAAGGCATACACCAGCGTTCCCATCACAAGTCCACACGCAAAGCTCCCTTTTCTCCTTTCATCAGGAGTCTTTTTCAAAGCTACCGTGACTATTTTGTTTCCAAGTGCTGTCATGTGATTATTTATTTTTAAAAAAGCAACTAAAACTTCTCTACAGTCTGTCAACTTGAATCATTTCACAAGCAGGTCTACACATTTCACACCACACAAGTTAACTTTTAAGTTCTTCCAAAGGCATTTCTCTGAGAATATTTGTGTAGCAACTTAAAGACTGAAAGTTTTATCTATTTTATAGATACATACAAGCTTTGAGATCTTGAAGTTCTGCTTTGTTTAAAAACTCTATTACATTATGTTTATGGGTTTTAAAGCTTGTATGAGTTTGTTAGGCGAGTTTAATTTTTCATAAATGTATCTGTGCTCAGTTTTAGGAGTTCTCCCAGAAGTAATACAAATTGCACTCCAGTTTAAGCGGTACTTCTTACCCGGTATCTATCATCAAAGATTTCTAACTGCTAAAACATACCTAGCACCGAGATCACCCACAAGCTGCTACTGCATGGTTTTGCCACGATATCTGAATTCTGATCGGTTACTTCACTTTCATCTGCAAGCTGGAGCCTCTGCCTCTCAGTCAGAGAATGCCAGTCATGCTGAGTTGTGCAATGATTGATTCACTGGGGAAAAGGGCTACGTCCAAAACAAGCACAGCAACATCTTCTGAAAATGACCTTCTCCGTGTTTTTACTTAATGAAAACACATTATATCAAAGAGAAGCCACAGACCAACCACTCTGACGCGTTATAGGCAGAGTGTTTTCAGGCAGAGTTCCAGTCCCAGCCAGTAATTCAAAACTCTCATGTAAATAAAGCTTAGGGCAATATAGAATAAAGAGGCAAGACAACAGTTGCAATAACATAGACACTAGTCCAAGAGACAATGCCACTACATACAGCACCCATGAATGAACAGTAAAAACAAAAGTTAAGTCTGGGAAAAACAAACAAATAAAAGCGAGATAGAGGACATCTGCTTCAGTCACCAGGGATTGCAAACAACTGGGAACAGCAACAGCAACTCTTCTGTTGACAACATTCTTCTAACTACCAGCAATCCAACTTCCCAAGGCTAAAAGCCACCACGAAGCTCATCTCCTTCCTACAGGGGACAATAATTAATTACCAACCCATCACAAAGCCTAGGAAGCTAGCTTGATACCTACCAGCAACAAGTACCATCTTTTCCTAATACAAAGCAATTGGCTCTATGTCTAGGTAAGTGAGACACATTTGAGCATGAGTGGAACTGTCAGCTTGTTAAGTTGAAGGTAAAAGCTTTAAATGTAACAACAACAATGCACCCACGTCATTTATTTTCCAGTTTTGTCTGTCAGTGATTTTTCTAATTACTGAAGCACACCTTAAGACATGATGCCAGCTCTACTGACTGAGAAGACGTAAACAAAGCTTGCCTTTCATATACTGGCTGAAAGAATATGCACTTGTTTACCTTGCCTGTCTGGAAAATGACTCCAGTTACTTGCTATACGAGTTGAAAATAAGCAAGCTTTCTGAGGCCCAGCGTGAGAAAGGGTAATTCATTCCTAGTAAGTTCTTCCCAGCTCTTCTCACACGTTAAGTGGTAATGATCTAGATATCTAGAATAATATACTAATAAACCCAGAGGGCTGACTTCTTGTTCCTCTATTCAAACAAGAAACTAAAAAAGATCACAGATGGGGGGATCAAATGAACTTCAGTATAAGGAACCTGCACAACCACTAAAGTCTACTCAGTCCAAGAATTAGAATGCAACTTGGTTATTTGGGTGACTTACCACATCAGACAAGAGGTTCAGCAAGAAGCTGCTCACAAAGAAGTCTGCAAGACTTTAGTGTTTTATACTTACTGCTTTTCTTGGAGCGATTTCTTTTGAGACACTATTAGAAAGAAGGGATACTTCTTCCACCTCATCCAACCATCTAATTTGTCTCAAAGTAAGTGGCCTTCCATATTATTCTCATAATTTTGAGACCAAAAAAAAACCAAAAACCCAACAGGAGCCTTTTGCTATTTATGTTGTTTCTATAATGACCATCTGCAGATGCAAAAATATGCCAACACAACAAGAAAGACTTTGTATCCCTAGACTTTGAATTACAAAGGTCTGGAACACATACAAAGATCAACTGAGTCATCACCAAAATTCTCATCAGCTAATCTAAAGTCTATATAAAAAATACATGTTTTTTAAATCTACCTGTACATTGGGCATTAGAATGCTGAAGACCAAAAGAATCAGCTATAGCACAGAAACTGAAAAACACTTTTGGCTGTTTACGAAAATGAAATGGGAAAAGTAGCAAAGTAGTATCCACAGCTGAGGAATGGCAAGAAAGAAATCATTAACCATTTGTCCCTTTCCCCCTGCCCTCCCATGAACTCAAAGTTAAAAAGGAATCACACTTTACTCTTCCTTGAATAAAGGTTTCGAGGTGTACAAGCCAAAGACCACCTAGATAAGCCTATATTACACCTGTTCTCTTTTCACTTCTGTCTTGGGCTTGTTCTCAAGTCAAGCCTGCAGTTCTCTTGTTCAGAGTAAGTTTTTTCTGTCACAACTTGGTGATCTTTTCAATGTATATAGCTCTCCACAAAGCTAAGGTGCAACTGAAAACAGGCAGCTGCTTTCAGGAAGGAGAAATAGTAAAGCTTTTAGATCACCAGGTTGGACAGCACAGTTTAACTCAAAAACTTACACAATAACCCTTATAAACTGCAAAAGAAAGAGGTGACTGATTTCTTAGTTATTACGACTTGTTTTATCTAGTAATAGGTAAAAAATGGATGGTATCCGAGTAAATCACGAGCATGTTTTACACGCACAATGACATAGAGCAAGCTCTACATGGTACTCGATGACAAAATGCGAAAAGTAGTTGCATAAGTTTTCGGCTTGAATCAACATATGGATGACAATTGACTTACAAATGTATAGAAGACTACAGCTCCCTGTCATCATTTAAAAGTAAAGTTATTTACTGTTAAAAGTGTCTTGTCTCAAGTCTACCCAGCTCCAATTCATCTCTTCACTCCCAACAAAACCTACAGAACCAAACAGAGTATTTCCTTTTGCCATGCGACCTTTCTCCTCAATCTTGGCAGTCACCATAACCAATCTTCTCGCCTTCCTAATTCCCATTTGCTCCAGTACGTGCTGAAGACAGTCCAAGATCTCTCTTGCAGGGACACAATATTGTTGCTCATAAAACAAACGAATAATTTGTTCAAAGAAAAAACCCACCACCACACAGGTGGATTACGCTCTGTGATGCCAACCTGAGATCATTTCCTCTTACTCACTTCCTAAAACAAAACTCCTCCTTCCTCAAGTACGGGTCCTTTTGCTATTGCCCCCCAGTTTCATCTCCTAGGTATTTAAGACAATCGAATCCTTCTTTAAAGGATCTTTAATGCTCTAATTCCAACTATTAGGGATTTCTTAAAGTAAAAAAAATTGCTTTAAATACCCCATATAAAAAATAATACGCATTAATCTAAATATGCTGCAATGGTTCAATAATTTGCAGGGTGTGCAGCATGAACTATTTGACCCTTTCTAGAACTGAAACACAAATAAGTGCAATTTCAAAGACTACAAGAGGAAGGCCTCTTCTTCAAAATCAAAACTGAAAGCAGCACGGGCTCATAAAAACACCTTTAAGCCCGAGGCAGACTGCTTCAACACAGACAGCAGGTGAAAACAAAAAAGCTGTATGAAAAGATAGCTACAACGAGCTTCCGGATGAAGTCCTCGCAGCTCCGGGGAGACCTAGCTCTGCGCGTTACCCCAGTCTCTCCTGGAGGCTGGACACCATCAAGAAGCAGCAGCAGCCCTTCCCAAACAACAGCGAGCAAAGCCTCGCAAGCCCGAGAAGGACCAGCTCCCCAGGGCAACAACCTGGCGGGGGGGGGGGGGG
>Ga0181612_165425_pt1 | contig 22952 bp, 10 predicted proteins | sample HoacroProtozoa21_FD_119630 | JGI IMG/M metagenome (GOLD analysis project Ga0181612, IMG submission 119630) | Hoatzin crop microbial communities from Cojedes, Venezuel. Combined Assembly of Gp0051906, Gp0051904, Gp0051908
ATTTGCACATCTGCAGCAGCTTTATCTTCAACCTACTGTATTACCACTCAACTCTCCATATACAACTGTTGCTTGTGGTGGGATGCATACTGTTTTAAATATTTGCAAGTATAGAGTATTTGGGGTGAAGCGGAATTATTAAAATCGTTAGGTTAAAATGGTTCGTAAAGGACCTATACTTTCATACAAAAAAATTGAAAATGTACATTTCCCTATTCGCTTAGTTGTTGCTTAATTTTTAATCAACTTCTTTCAAGTGTTTGTATTCTCTGCTAGGAAATAGCTTCTTCATAGTTCACAGAGGTTACCTTGTGCTGGTATGTGCCATGAAGTTCTGTGCCAGTTGTACTGAGACACCTAACGTTGTTGAGGTTTTCCTCTTAAATACCGTAAGTGATATGAAATATGCACAATGGACTTCCACAGAGAGAGAAATACTTCTTTAAAATTTAATTTACACGGTTTTGGGATGAAGCAACCCACAGAGTGGTTGCTGAGATCACATAGACAGACAATCATGCTTTCCGTAATTTTTAATTGCTTTTTATATTATGGACTAGAAGCTGAGGTATTGAAGAAGGCTGAGTCTTTCTCTGGTTCCTGCTCTGTTCTGGGGCTCTGGCTGAGATTTTGTAGCCCGTTTAGGAATTCCCTCAATGAGTTTGGATGACTCTCTTTGTGAAATTGAGAAAGCATTGGTTAGCTGACTGCACAGAGCAGCTCGTACAGACGGGACAATAGATGTCCTCAGCCTCCGTGCATAAGGTGTATTTAAAATCACGTTTACTCACAACGTAAATGATATGTTTGCACTGCACTCACATGGTGTTTAAAGAATGCTGGGGACAACGCCAGTAAGCAAAAGATTTTTCGTGAAATGTGTTAGTGCATTGTGGCTGGGTGAAGAGACTCGGTGATGAATGTCCTTTCAGCAGGAGATGCCAGACTTCCTTGTGTTCCCGCATTTAAGGACAAATGTCAGATCACCTTTCGGTAGTGCTAGATCTTTTTTTTGCTAGAGGAGATAATGTTGTGGCAATGTTTCAGTGCTGTTAATTTTTCCCATAAATTGCGTAATGAATGAAAACATTTCAGAGACATAAACTGTTTACTATAGAGGTGTATTTAGTCTGCTTGCCTAAATTTTCGTGTTTCCCTTGTAAAATTTCTTTGAAAGTCTGTAAAAGCATTTTGTGTATCATTGTAGACTAGAGAGAAAACAGATACTGTGTTTGCACAGAAGAGGGAATAAAAAGAGCAGCTTTACTACGTAATAAATAGAAACGCTTATGTGCTTTTTTTTAAAAAAAATGAGGTCTGTATATTTTGGAGCATATTAATAGTGTGGCACACTATGGTTTTCTGCACAAGGATTAATTTAACCTTTGTGTTTTGTTGGACGGTGCCTGCACTGGTTTTGAGAACTGGTATTTGAGAGTACAGTTGCTTCAAGTCGGATGAATGGGTACTAAGAATGCAGTGATGTTGGTAAAATGGAGATCTTGGGAACACTGCATTATCCCTGCTTGCCAACTTTTAGTATTTTGATTTTCTATCAGAATAAACAAGGGCTGAAAGATTACTAGTTCCTACTGATTATGTGCAAACTGTCACTCAGCTGTTACCGTCTGAAGCCTGGTGTAAGCAGCTGTACCGCAGGGGACGTTCTCTGCGTTGCGAGGTCTCCCTGCTTTGCCACCACGGAGGCTGCCTGCGTGTCCGCCTGCGCCAGCTGGCATTAAAACAGACCCACGCCCTGTGTTAGGGCATGTATGAGAGATGCATCTCTCTTCTAAAGCAAATTAAGCGTTTGCCGGACATCTGCTGTTTATCACCAAGACTGCTAAACTGCTAAGACTCCTCACCGTGAATGGAGAACATCGCCTTGCTGGAGCATGGAGTGGCTGCATCTGGGCTTTCCAGGCTTGTGGATGTGTTACTCCCGCGCTGCACCTGCGTGGTGTTGAGGAAGGAGATGTTTTGGTGATCTGCTGGGGCTCCTGTTTGTGTGGTTACTGCAGATGCTTTTAAGAAGCGTAATTAGCTTGTGATCTTCCCTGAAGTTTTGAAGTTAAGGAGGCTTCTTTGCTCTGGTTGTAAAACTTACTGTGAGAACTACCTGCTAGAAGAGCTGACAACGACTGGCAGCAAATGCCATGAGAAAGCATGTTTTGTCTGTGTTCCTCAGGCCCTCTAGAAAAGCTATTGGAGGAGAATTTATACGGTGAAGTAAAGGTCTGTGTTGTTCTTCAGAAATATAAGGCAAGTTTAAATATGCTATGTAGACATTAGAGTAGGTTAAAAAAAATCTATGTAAGGAAACTAATAAAAATTGGGTTTTAATTTTGACTCATTCTGGATTAAAATAATTATGTAAAAATAAACATGACAGTGTTAATGTACGGACTTTGTAAGATCGATGAAACCCATTTGTATCACAGCAGTAATCAAGCAGCACACTTGTTTACAGCTGGAGTTTTAAAGAAAGTCAAATGACTGAAAGAGTTAAACACCTGGAGCAAGTCTGCTACACTGCGAAGCCGGCTTTTGGCAGCACTAGCAATGTGCAGAGAGTTGTTCCTCCATTATGGTTCAGTTCAGTGACTAATTCCTTCAAAGCTGAGAAACCAACTGAGAGTTGAAAATGCAGGAAAGCTTGTTTTCCTATTCTAACCTTTAAATTGATATATGAGAGGACTTGAGCTAAGTTTTAAATGCTTGATGGACATGAAAAACAAAAAGAAAATATTTCCTTTTTTTGTAATATATCCAGTGCACTAACTTTTGTTTTGTTTTAATTAAAAGATAACTATTTAAAACATTATCATCTTGTACGTTTTCAGTTCTTTTCCAAATTTAGACCTAAATCACACTTGTCATTTTTACTAAAAATTTAAATAATTAGTAATTATTTCTAAAGTACTAAAATTTATAGAATTGGCTAAATAGATAAGTATAATATGGAACTGACAAACATATGTCTATCAAGAGTTGTAGTTATTGTACTGAGCTGTAAAACAATATTTTTTTAATAGTTACTAGTCAATTAGCGGTATTTTTGTAAGAAAACAATTGCAAGTTGTAATTAGTACTTCTCAGCTCCTTACAAAGAATCCCTGCCTTTGGTGGCTCCACCTCTGTTTACTTAGTTGATGTTGTCCCTCTGAGCTAAAACTGTTCTTCCATGACAAAATATAAGCTTCACGTGTCACATCTCGGGCATTTACAGATAGCAATAGCTGATATATAGAAGTATCTCAAGTTTGCCTGTATAAAAATAAATACTTCTTTGAAAAGGCTAGAGGTCATACATGGTTTGATAAATTATATTCTTTAACCAGATCTTTTGTTTTTTTCCTATACTTGTAAAAGGCAAATTTAGAAAAGGAAGAAGTCCCATGTATAGCCTCAAAATAAACATAATATAAGCCCACTTCTGAATTTGTTGAGTACCTTTGGCAAGTTTGGAATAGAGGTTTGGATAAACAGATGAACTTACAGTGAACTGAATTACAGGAAACACCCGGTTTCAAGTTTTAATTTTAGTTTTTCCTCACCTTTTGATTCTGGAAGTCAGACAGAAGTTAGAATATATTTAATCTATTATCTGTTGTTGGCCATGATCTTATAGTTACCTAAACAAAGTCTTAAAGCAGTGTTCTCAAGAACACATCAAATACTGGTTGAGGAAGATTTCAAAGGAATATTTTTTTTGAGAATTGGAATTATAAATAATTTTTTTCTAGTTTATTAAGCTCTATTTCGTCCCTCTATAACTTCAAGTTTCATAACCTTTTCCCTCTTATTTCAAGATCTAGTTTGAGTACGAAAATATCATGTCAAAACTTAGCTGAACCCTTCATCAGGCTTTTAAAACCTAAGTTATAATTCTGTTTCTACGATAAACAGATTTGGATCAGAAAGATTTTTGACTAGCTGGTATTCATTTTGGCTGAGAGTTCAAGCAATGTCTTTAATCATATTTTTGTTGATTATTTATTAGTTTCTGTGGGAAATCAAAGGACAGACAACCTAAAATATGTCTTCCATAAAATACATCGTGAATCTGAAGCTGTAGCAAAGGATTTCTAGGAAGTGTCTCTCATATGCCAGATGAACTGATGGAGAGATAAAATATACATCTTTAGTGCGTGTATAACATGCAGATGAAGGCTGACCGAAAAATGGAAGACTCCACCATCTGACTGGAGTAGAATAAGTATTGCGTTACTAGAGTAAGAAAATCCGGTATGAGAGAAAAGAGTGTTTCCATTCTGTTCTGTGTCATCTGAAGGATGATGGTTAAAACTAATTCAAAATGTGAAAGAAAATTGGCATAAAAGTGCATGTTAAGAATACGTTGGCTACCTTTGGAAACTTTGCAAAATATGTGTTTCTGTAATTGGCATGTACTTGTATGGGGTAGTAATAAAATTTGCTATGATCCAAATATTGCTGTGAAACCCCAACGGGCTCCTAGCCGTTACAGGGTATACATTTGAATGGTGATAGCCAAAGCCTGGCTCTAGTACTGACTGACTGGGAGAGGAAGGTATCTTATTGTCCAAAGGTAGAATGTGCTGTGCATTTTATTGCAGAAATCAGCAGTGGGAAAACAGCGTTAGGTGCTTGAAAATGTAAGTGATTATGTAAAGCTAATTCTATATTTTGGATCTTCTGCTGGAGAAATACCGTTTTAGGACTTTTATGACTTCAGTGAGCCACGTTTCTTTCGGGACGCTCTGTAGCCGAGGAGAGGCACTGTTACCTGGCATTAGGAATCAGAAGAGTTTATCTGGTTTCTAGCTGACAATTCACGTCTCTGAGTGAGCTTTTCGAGCTTCTTCAGCTTGCGGGGGATTTCCATCTGCTTCTCCCTCGCTTCCCTTCCCCGGTCCTGCTGCATGCGTGTTACCTAGCTTTCCTGCTTCTCCAGGAGCAGGGTACTTGTCAGCAGCAATGTAAATTGTTACTGCAATTATTTGTTCATACGACCTAAGCAGACAGAAAGTCCATCATCAGATGCTGTGGCAGGATGCTGCTGGCTACCTACAGAAGGATGAAAATACCGCAGAAGTGACAAGCGCTCCCCCCAAGAGTACTAGAGAAAAAATAAATGGGCAAGCAGGGTTGTGCCAAGTTCTGTAGTGAAATTTGAACTTTCTTCCAAAATGTACTGACAGTTTAGTAAAAGCAATTTAAGTATTGCATGTAATAATTTAAACCAATTCTTTTTATCAGCTTGCTTTCTAGTTTGAGTGGCAAGTATGTTTTTCTTCACGTATATCAGTGTGGGAGTAAAATCATTGTGTTATCCCCACACACACACCCCCCTCCCGAAAACCAGAATACAAATACAACATTTTTTATAAATAAAATAACATTTTATTTGGGCTTGTAAAGCAATCAAATATCTTGTAAGAGGAATATCTATCTTCTGAAAAATATATCGAGTTTTTTCTCAAAAAGCCATTTTGTATAGTGAGAAAAGCAATGATTTCTTTTAATTCTTTAGCATTTTCATTCTGAAGATTTCTGAAGGGCATAGTCTGCTGCAGTATTCAAACAGAGGTTTAGTCCTGTATTTGGAACTGGGTGGTATTTGGCAGTCTAAATATCAGTGCTGCCAAATATAATATGATTCACACACCAATACTAGTTTCTACTTAGCCATATGTGAGATTTTGTAAATGTCTATGGAAATTGTGCAATACTCATTTTTTGGGGATGATCTAAATATGCAAGCACAAACTGCATCCTCATTCTGTATCCTAAGGCAAGATCTCCGAATAAGAGCAAGTACAAGCTGCTTGCCAAAATACAGCATAGTCTTTATTCTGAGGACCGGTATTGTCTTCATGGCAGAAGTTCTATCTGTCCAAACAAGGATCTCCGTTTCCTTGTGCTCCATTTTCATCCAACGAGCCAAATGCTTGAGGAAAGCATCAGCTATTTATTAGTGTCTTTACTAGAAATGAGTTATGTGCCGACTTTCGAATGAGTTTGTCCACACAGCCCAAGGTTTGTGTGCCTTTGTCAGGAAGGCCAGGAACGTTACTGCACTTGATTTCACTTGTCTCAAAGTCAGAGCAAAGCCTGTTGCTGTGTTTTCCCCCAGCCTTTTCATAAATGCTTCTTTTTTCCTTTGTTGAAGTTAAGTGATTTAAGGACACTTGGGAGCAAGGATTTTTTTTTTTTTTTTTATAGTCATTATTTAGTTTCTAGATGTATTGGTGAGGAAACAAAGATTACCTTGTTCATAAGGGAATTGGTGCCCCAGGTTAATGTCCAGGTGTTCTTTCAACTGGTGTCTGAGACTAATTTCTTCCTGACCCTCTGGTAACCAGCTGAAGCAGGAGACCAGCTGGTATATCTTCACTCTTGCATACCAACATCTTTCACTGATTCACAGATTTCCTTGTATCCTCGGTACTTCCTCTACCGCTTTACAATCTTTGAACAGTAGTTTGAAGATAACTGCTGTTGTGCTTTGCCATGGCTGCATCTGAATCAAGGAATGAAGGACAGGAAAAAAAAAAAACAACACACCACAAAACCAAGCTCGTAATGCTCTTCATAAGCTCCGTTTGTCAAAAGGTCATAAATTTGAGAACCCATCAAAGGTTCACTAAAGAAATGCTTAACACGGAGTATTATCTGGTTTGAATCTTATGAGTTTGAATGGCATTTCAGCAGGTAATGCTACAAAGAAGAGTTTCTAATGTATTTAATTCAAAGTTTCAGTTTCTTATATTCTCACACACTTACCTGCTGCTGCCTGTCAAAGTTCACAATTTTGGTTACTTTTTTGCCTGCTACACATAGACATCAGTGACATCAGTCTGAAAATACACTGAGCAATAGAGGCATCTGAGTTTCTGTACTGCATTCTGAACTTTGATGCCTGTATTCAGTATTTATTTTTTAAGCTTCCATGCAAGGTTTACAGACATTTTGTTGTGTGTGTTAAACTTGCCTAGCATCAGTGCTACATAGAAATAATACTAGTAATTGAGAACTGGAGCTCTGGATGTAGTCAGACAAACTGTATGAATGTGTGTATGAATTCTGCCGTGATGTTTAGCTAAGGAAATATGGACAAGCTGATGTGATAGCTTTATGAGAATGCATTGCAGAAAAACTTGGTGCTGAGTTAGTGTGTGTTAGAAGTCTGCAGGCAGCACTCTGCTTTCTGTTCCTGACCCGGTGTTATCTGTGGAGAGGTATTTGCTGGAATGCTAGGACGCTGTGGAACAACAATATTGTGGATGAGACACAGTTTTACCTTCAAGGTAGTGTGAGAATTCCTGGCATGGATTCTACAAGCACTTGAGTGAAGAGCAAATGGCTGTGCAGACGGCCATGTTCTGACTCTGTTCCCCAGGTTATTTCATTTGGGCTTTGATTTATATTGCCTTTTATTTGGACCCGGCTGAAGTTCCATGATTTATCTTAAGTTGTGAAGCTAGTCTAAGACAACTCATCAAAGTCTCAAGAAAAACAGTTTTGTAGTGGAAAGTAATTTTCCAATCAGCATATAACAGAACTGTAGTAGGACATTGGAGTATCCTTCGATGTAGCTTAAGACATGGTTGCCTAATAAGAATGCGTAGTTGTATCAGTTTCATTCATGATTTTGACTAGCTTCTAAGGTGTTATGAGGTACTTTTGACTGAAAGATATTTAAATTCAAGATTATATCATATAATGAAAATGGAGGTGTGCTGCATTAGCGTAATTATATCTCTCTAGTTGTAAATATTTATATAACAATACTGCAAAGACCAAATATACTCAAGTGCTTTTACTCTAGTTGGCCCAAACATTCAAGAAAAACTAGTTCTTCAATAGTTCTAAGAACAGTTTATTCATCAAGTTATAAATAAGCTTTTAGAGGATTTAAGGTCACCTTTCTATCTAAGATTTTTTTTTTTCTCATTTATTCTCTTCAGATATTTCACTCATTATTTTTATGGTATCCCATGAAATGTCTTATACTCCTAAGACGAGGAAAAAAAAAAACCACTGTTATGTGAAAATTTCTGTTGGAAAACATGCTTTTGAAACTCACCTGTACCTTTCTTTTAAATTAGAGGCCTGGGGAAGGGCCATTGTCTGCTAGGTATCTCTCGTAACATAAGGGCTGAATTACTCAGAGAACTGAAGCATGCTGTTTCAGATTGGTTACGGTGGTAAAAGCTGCCTCGCGCTGCTCTGCAGAAGAGGGATGGATAAAATGCTCTTTGAACAGTCAAGATTTTTTAAAAATGTCAGTGCAGAGGGCTTGCATTTGTATTTGGCTTTCTAGACCTGCCTCTTGACCTTCTAATTACTTTATTTGAAACAGCACTGAGGGTATAATAAAACTGGAGGTTGTCTCTCGTTTGCTTTATCATAAATTAAAGCTGTTAGTTAGGTGAGGTGAAAGTAGAGGCAGAGTGTTCATTACTGCCCAAGTGACGGCTTGTCAATAGCACTGCCTTTTAGTTTGTTCTAGTCAGCACTTGCTGTGCATTTTGTTGGACCACTGGGAAATAAATACAACAAGATTATATATTTGGAATACCACAAGAGTTCATGAAGGGAAAAAAAAAAAAGAACAAATGATAAATTATAGACTTGGTAGAAAGTGACACGCTATCTTGTGCTATTAACAACCAGAGATAATTGCAGCGAATTGTAATTGCAGTTTGCAGCTTACAGTACAGTGTGTCCGACATCAATCTTAATAGTGAACAAAGCAATTTATATTAAAAGTTAATTCACTTGGTAAGTTTTGGCTGTATGCAAGGGAGCTAACAGATGTAGCTTTTCAGAAAGTTCAAAGGCATTTGGAACATGGAGAGAAATGCTAATGTAGTAAGCCTTAGAGAAATATTGCGTTACTACTTGTAATGAAAACAAATGTATGCCATTATATCCCAGTTTGTGTTTATTTAATAAACTATACAGTTTTATACATTGAAAAAATTGTATTTCTGAATGTCACAAAACCAGATTTTTACTCACAGATGACACAAGAATAGCATTTGTAAATGTAGAGCGTAAATGGGGTCTAGATTGCCATGTATTTGAGTATATTCAATTTTAACTTAAATTCTTTTACGATACAGTACTACAATGAGAGAGAATGTGTGTTTATACTTATACATACTTATTGGAATTTTTAAATCTAGGCCTTTGCTCTGAAATTGTTTACTAGTGCCTAGGATATTTTGCAAGTTTGCCTGGTTATAATTACTCTAGATTTTGAGTGGTATCTTTAATCTTGTTTAATTACAATGGAACTTTAGTTTGTGAAAGCCTAACATCCCTTCCAATGGAGATGACAAGCTTAACTTTCACTGAGCAGCTAGTGGTGCCCTAATGTCTGGAAGAGATTCTGCATGCCACTGACTTCTGTTCTTTGGGCTACAGCACTTCATTTGCTTCAACAGGTATTACCATTTTCTCAGTGCTGTGGTCCGTCCTTAGTGTTCATCAAATGACAGACAGTTCCCTGAACTGCAGAGTCACGACCTAAACGCTGACTGTTCTGCTACAGGGTTGACTGCCCGTTTGTGGGTGACCAGCAGTACGGTTTGAAAACGCAGGGTAAAGGTGCTGCCTTTTTGGATAGTTATTTGTCCGAGTATGGAAATCTCCAAATTAAAACATAATTAGATTTGCATAATAGAATCGTTCTTCTTTTTAGTACTGTCACGGTGTTTTGTAAACAACTTATCCTTACCAGAGAGCAGAGTTAGCTGTTCCTGCATAAATCTTGGGCAGATTCTCACCTAGTATGAACTGTAGCTCTGCTGAATTCAGTGGAACAAAGACCTGTAACACTAGCTAATGAATGATTCTTACGGGAATTCTGGGAGTAGTTGAAAAGCTGGACTGAGGCTATTCTTCTCTTTTATGACAAGATTTTCATTGGGTAGGTAGGAATGTGCGTTTTGGAACCAACAAACTTGCTTAGATGTGTGGTGTGGATTTTCACTTGTCTCTGCTGAAGGAGATCCAGAGTTGTACTAAATTTAATCTCTCTTATACAACAGACCCATGTGCTTCAGCCAGGGTTTTGGCCCAGGCTTCAGTGAAGATTTATCCTGTTAAAAAGTACAATCTTAAATTATTTGATCATTAGTATTATAATGTAGAGATAAACTAGCAATATTTAGTAGCAGGCTTTTAAATTTGGTGGTAAATGCTTGGCTGCAGTTTTTAGAAAGGGATATAGAGGGTAAAAAAAACTTCACTTTTTGCTGGTAATGAATTTTATCCTGTAAAACAATGTACTATATTTGACATAAATTGGCAGGAAAGGTAATTTGAGAAACTCAGTTTAGAAATGTTACATATAGTTTCCATTTGTTTTAGCAAAAGCCATCTATAAATCTGAGAGGTGTTTTGACAGCTCGTCATTCTGAATGTACAGTATTCGATTCAAATTATATTTATTTTGTTCATTTTTCTATAGGTAAAAGCAAAATTATTAAAAATGTATAAAGTTATATTTTACTTATTTTTATCAGGAGCGAGCCTCTCGGCATATGTGAATTCATTTTACAGAGAAGGGCATGTGGTATTTTCTGTATATATTTATTTCATAGGAATAACTAATAGGAATTGAGTTTTTTCCTCTGTTTTCTCCTTAGCTTCGAGACTATTAGTGTGTGTTCTATGCATTAGTCTGTTAACAGACCTATCCAAAAAACCCCACCTGTGCAAAAAACCCCAAACCAATTTAATCCTAAAATGTGTGACTAGTCTGGAACCTATTTTATGCCGCTGCAGAAGAACAGAGGGCAGCTGGACAAGGTGACGCGTAGCATCACTGCTCCTGGCATCACTCCTCCTGCCTTTCAGAGGTGGGCAGGGTGACCTGGAGATAACCATGGGAGCAGTGGTATTAGTTCAGACGAAGGGTCCCTCAAACTCTGCCCATTCCATCTCCAAGAGCGGCCGTGTGCAGATACCTAGGAAATAAGAAAAGGGCAGATATTGAAGTTGCTTTACTCAGGCTCTATGTGTGAATGAGGGGGATTCTTATCTATTACGTGTACCCCATCGTATGCAGTGCTGTACGTATGCAGTGCCAGTGTGTCAGAGGGGTGTGCTGGAGCAGCCTTGGAACCACTGGCTTAGCAGACACAGTGGTGTTTAGCAGGCAAGGTAGTGTTGGCATGACGGTTGGCCTTGATGATCTTAGAGGTCTTTTCCAGCCTTAATGATTCTTTGATTCTATGACTGCTGGAATGTTTATAATTCGGAGTACGAGAATTTCTGAATACAGTTTGTCCTACATAGTAATAGAATTTCAGAAAATGTTTCTGTACTCAATCAAGAAGTCTCTTGATCATTTCAATTTTATGTAAAACCTTGGAGATCATAATTGTTCAATTTATTTAAAAATGAATCTCAATTAAATTTGGAAAGCATAGCCTAGAGGTTTTCAAAGCAGCATGATTCGTCTATTCACTTAAATACTTTGATGAACAGTGATGTTTGGATAAAACTAGATGTGGATTCATTGCCAGAAGTACGACAAGTCACAACTCTCAGAACTGCTGTCACTAGTTGTCTGCAGACTTAGGCTGATGGTATTTCTGCATGCAAGGTATTTTCCTGTAACTCCATTCACAACTGCAAATGATAATAACATTTCTTCATTTTCATTATTTGTATACCTACCTTGTCTCCTAGAAATTCTTCATAATTTCTGTATCTACCTTGTCTCCTAGAAACACCAGTTAATTTTTACATACACAATCTCCTAATATGCACATGTTTAACCCGCCCACATATGCTATCTAGCCTTAATCTAAAGACAATGACGGTTTCTTTTTTCTTTTACCATATTTTAGTTGACTCTTTGGAAACTGCTGAGATTAGCTCTGATGTCCTTGGTTGCATGCTTGCTATTTCATCCAGGCTGGCTTCTGTCACCAGATCGGATTCATTTGTTGTTTGAGACACTGGACTGAAAAAGTTTAGGTCATATGCAGAGAGGTATTCTCAAAATTTCTGGATAGTGATGTACACATGTGTCTTCCCAGCACTTTGTCTGACCTTCAGGAGTGGAGTTGCAGCACATAGACAGAAAGCCTGGCTCCACTATACAAGCTGTAAAAACTTTTAGTCTTTCCACAGCATCAGGCAACACGAAAGCTATCTCACACATCATGCCTAGTATGGCAGAGTCATGATTTAGCTGGTCCTACTACAGTGAAAGATAATTATACAAGTAGGATTTACTTCAAGCTTCAGAAACGCCACATTGCTCCGTTCAACAATTTATACTCCCTTCATTTGAATGAGAACTACAACAATATAGCTCTACAATAGCAAACTTGATGATTGTATGAGAACAACTACAGCAGAAAATGTACAGAACCATACATATATAAAACAGATGAAAAACTTATAAAAGTATTTCCCTTTGAAAATGAAGTTAAAAGGCATAAAATGCACTCATGAATATAATGAAAATGGTTATCTATTTTAACATTACTATCATTATCTGACAGCACAGACACTTGAGACTTGCCTGTACTAGTTTCATTAAGAGATGAATTTTTTGCATTCTACATGGCTGTCAACAAATAGAAGCATCTGAAAGGTATTTGGCCAGTTAGCTGAAGATATTGAAGGCTGTCAATGAACTGATGGAAGGACTACCATGACTGGGACATAAGATAAGCTCTATTTCACAGCTTGATGTCCAAACCACAGCCTCCCTTATTTTTCTTCCACTCTCTCACCCTTACATTTGCATTAGTCCATCTCTGGTTATGTCTGTTGTGATGAGAAGGCTAGCCCTGACAGTCCCCTGGGACTCTTGCTGCTTATAGGGCCAAGTTGTCCTATCTAGGGACAAAGAGATGAAAATTACCATCACCAGTTCTATTCGACTGGTGCTGCTTTCCCCAGCAGAAATGTCCTTGTGATCACTGCAGCAGTGAGGAATTTGAGAAAAGCAAAAATGCACATCTCAGAAAATGCAATTCTGCAGTGAACCTAGAAGTAATTCCTGCAAAACAGCCCAGCAGAAATCCACAACGAGGAGGATTTTCGTGGGTATTTTTTCTTAATTTTTTTTTCAACAGAACATTTCAAGTCACTACACACTACACTTCTAAGTAAGAAGAGTCTAGTGGTTAGAAAAGGAATTCACAGACCTGTGTGTTCATTTTGCCTTTCTCATTGGCTCCCAGTATGACCATAGGCAAACTGTTTCTTAGATCAACAGCCATGTATCTCAGCTTCTCTCCATATGTGCTGCCTAAATAGGATTTTTCTTAATTAGAATCATAGAATCATAGATTCTATATTGTATTTTTGATGTTTTTTCAAAAGGCACAAATGTTCTTTAACAAATTCAGATTCACAGCTTCTTGCTAAGATATGCAGAAAAATTTCTAGACTATATGCACGCAGAATAAGAGCAGAGGTGTGTATGCAAGGGACAGGATGGAGCATACTAGGAATGAAGGATTCACTTTCACAGCCCTGCCTCCAGACTGTCTGAAGTTGGATGCACATTCCTCTAATAAATGTTCCTTCACCCAATTTTAAGCTGCATCAAGGAGCTGCATGTCAGCATAAACCATTTCTAGGGTTTGAATTCATAAATATCAAAAATTACTGAATCTGCAGACCTCATGGAAGTAGATTACATTCTATTTATGCTCATGGCCAGATTCTAGCCTCTACATTAACAGCCTCAAATTACAGTATGCTTGCTGGCACAAATAATTTCTCTGTTTACACTAGTTTATGTGAGGTCAGACTGCATACAAGAGAGGCCGAATGAATGGATTAGTGTAAATTTATACTACAGTTTCAAGATATTGAAGCCAAATGTGAAAACTCCCAAATTAAAACTGTTCCAAACAGAGCTTCTTTATTTATGATACTTGTGACAAGAGAGGGACCTAAGAAAAGGCTGCAAGAAAAAATTTCCCTACATAAAATCTAATATTGTCTCAGATTAACATTTATAACTTCATTTTTGCCTTATGCTATTTTAACCCATATTTAAATTGACATCTGAGAGAATTTCTAAGCTTTCAGGAATCAGTCAGCCATCCTTTAGTTATAAGAAACCCCATATAAGTACTGTCCATTTAAACACATATATAAAGCAAAGAAAGTTTCAAGGGTATGGTATACGAGTAAGTCATTTTAGGTGAAGCTAATTAGTTTATCAAGACTGAATCACTTTTGTAAAATCTTTTGGGTACAAAAAAGAGTTTGCAAACTCACAATGTACAAGATCGTAAGTCAATACAGCAGCCAGCTCTGTGTCTGACAAACAATTGACAGAGCAACATTCTTAACTTATTGCAATTTCACATTCTGCATTTTAGGAATTTTAAAAATCAATCTACATGGGGGCATCAAAGTATCGGGAGAGAACATGTATTTTCCATTGCCCAAACAGCAATCTTTAAATAACTGAGTTACTCCTTTTCTTTAGCAAATAATCACTTCTATAAAATTCAGTGCAGGATCTTGGTGTATTAGAGGATTGTTTGAAACCAGATTTTGGTGCTACATACGACTTGCTTGGAAGGGACCAACGGCAGAGCTGTGGCAGGAAACAAAAATACCACTCAGTTCCCAAGAGAAATACACCAGCTTTCCCATGGTCTGTGTAGGGATGAAGATATCTTGAGACAAGAACAACAGTAAATAGGCTTTTCTTTCCCTGATTGTTGTTTCCTGAACATTTAGAAATATAAACCTTAGAAAACAGAAATGAAGCGAGGGCTTGCACAGCACCCAGCTGAATAACGAGCACTTTAATATGTGCTTGTTCATCTTTGCTGCTGCGTGGGAGCTAGTCTCAGGAGATGATTAGTATTCACAGTGAAACTCCTGCAGCCATTGGCTTTCCACTGTTACAATACAGGAATTATTTCCTTTAATGATAAAAATGATAGTGGCCCCTAAAGAAAAAGATATTTGTAACCCATACTGCCAAAAGCTGATGGAAGTGAAGTCCCTACTCCTTCCTGATAAACGCCGCATGACAGGTGCCAGCTATGCAGTAACATTCCCAATACGTCCCAGCAGCCACACTGCTGGTTCATGTGTCAAAAATGTCCTAGATGCTGAAAAATAAATGACCAAACCCTCGCTTTTAAGATAATGCCTACTTTGTAACACTTTGTCCTGCAATGACACCCTGCTGTGCGTGTAATGCAGGATATTCATCGTTCATAAACTGTTAGGTATGTACATGATATGTTTCAGAGCTATTGTCTCTAATCTGCCCCATCAAGCCTGGCCATAGATAGTGTCTTCAGTAAAGACATAATGCAGCTACTCTGATGTAATTCTAGCTATATCTACCTTTCAAAAGGACTAGAGAAATACATACTGAATGTTAACAGGCTGCTAGCACAACAGTACTGTACCCAGTGTCCCACTGTACAACAGAAAACTACAATTCCACTGCAATTTCTTCAGAGCTTAGCAAAATGAATAAACTGAAATGTAGTACACATTATTCTTAGTGAACATTCAAGTTCTAATTGAAATTATCAGATAAGCTGAACAACTAAAACATAACATTTTACAGTATGTACATTAACTTCTAACTTTAATTTGTCTTCTCATAGATATTAATGTAAATTTCTGCTGAGCTAAATCTTAGATATTATAACCAAGATTCTTCTGACAGAAATCTCACGTATCTCTTCTGCTTCTGTTTCACACCTCTTGAAAAGGTATTAACATTTTCATGTCGAACACTTGCCCCACTCTGGCTTCTGCACGGTGCTAAGAAGTGGCTGGAATGTAGTTGCCACATCCTCACTACTCATAGCACATCCCAAGACAAGTCCTTCTGGATGGGTAAGGCTTCCTAAGATGCATTCTTAAGTGCTCAAAACTTTGATGTCCATAAAAGAGCAGAACATTTTCACTTTGCATAAAGAATTAGTTTAGTAGTACCTTTTTCTTCCCCTCTCCACAAAGAGGAATTTTAATGAGGCCTTCAACATTTAAAATAAAGATGTACTAGAACTCTAGCTAATTACAGTAGCCAATTAGTCTGATTAGCTATCTATTAGAATAAATGATACTCTACCTAAATGCAAAGCCTCATTAAAAAAAAAACAACAAAAAAACCCAACAAAAAACCCACTTGCAATTGATGATGAAAATCATAAAATAAGAATGGCTGAAATGATGACCTGGATGGAGCTTTTTTTTTTAACTGTCCTGCTTTTAACTGTTTTCTTTACTGCCCCTGTATTAGACTATGCACTTAGCCAGCTATCAAAACAAATGCTCTTTTTATAGGCTTTGAACTCTGTTTACTGTACCATCATTTGTCTAATCAAAGCAGCTTTGTCTGTGCCATTTTAAGAAAATTGCCTCTGAAATAATATCAGACCTAACTCCAAGGATTAAGACATGCAGAATGGATGAAATCCATCTTCTTTGTTTATTTTTCAGTATAATTTCTTTTACTATGTATACAAAGACAGATCTCATTAATTTGGATGTAGTTATTTTCTTCTATTTACTGTACAAATTACTTCTTATTTATACTGTATTATGTCAAAAGAAATTTTCTTTCCAGTTAGTAGTATCCATCCTAAAACGATGAATGGTACACTAGGTAATTTTAACTGTTTTAGTCATTAGAAATAATTAGAGAAAAATCATATGGCAATTCTTCATTACTTTAAACTGAAAGTGCTATTTTCTAAAATGAGCAATCTAAACATAATCACATTTTATGACAGGCAAAACATGTTCAAATTCATTTTGAAAACATCACGTGCTTTAAAAGGAAAAAAAAAATTGTAGCATTTTGTTTAGTGACATTCCCAACCTCATCTGAAATATTCATAATTTACATCACAAATATGCATGAAGTGGTGGTCAAGGCTCCTTTAAGAGTGGTCTGGTGTGATATTTGGTGAAGCAAGACATACTAAAATGAGTTCTTATTTCTCCACAAAAGTGCAAAAAAGATGACTGCAGTAAAACACGGCTCAGCTGCTCATAAGGTTAAGCCAAGCTATTACTCTCACTAAAAACTCTGGCCCAGCACAGTCCATGTGCTTTAAAGAATTGGGAAAATAAAATCTTCTAACCAAAGGTGTTATGCACTGATATCAAATCCACATCCCCGTTTCTGAAAAACAGATTCAACTTTCTTCCAGATGTTCAGTGTTAGACCAAGGAGACGTCAAGAAGAGAGTACAGAATGTTTGAATTGAATACTAAGACTACAAAAGGGTTTTCTTTTCTTTTAATTTTCCCCAATCACTTCTGAAAATGTGCTAAAAAGGAACACAGTGTCATGAAAGTTGATTGTATCAGGATAACAATCTTTGTAAATACTGGAAGATCAGAAGCTAACAACGATGCAACTTATTAACTGAAGTCTTAGATTTTACACCTTCTCAATGTAAGGCTGTTACTGTATTTATCCCCTACTTGTAAGATATCTAGTCTAACAGGAACTTAATCTTCAACAAATGTTCCTGCAAATTACTATTAATAACAACAAATTTTTTCCCTAATGCATCTCCCCAAAACTTGCTCAAAATCCATCACAGACTTGAATATTCAAATATGATGAGATAAATGTTCCCAAAGCTATTTCTAATCACATAAAATATTAACTCCTTAATTTAAAAGGAAATTCCTAGATTATTTTTTGAGGACAAGGACTTTCAATGTTATTAGCTATATCTACATCTTCAATAAAACTAAGATTATTTCTGCATATTCTTTACTATACTGCAATGAAAGACTCGAGGCAAAATTTTCAGTAAACAAAGACTCAGTCAGATTATTAATTTTAAATGCTATTTTTTGTCCCTCTGAGTGATGACTTATAGACATATATGAACTTACGTGTAATCTCACTCATTGCAAAATTGCAGTTTAGGGAAACAATGACAGGTAAATGGATGAAGGTTCAGGCAGAATTCTTTTCCTCCCTCTTCATCCTTTGAATGAAGAGTTCAAACACAGTAACAATAATAATTCTAACAAATAAAGCTGTCCAAAGAATTGCGACATCCCTACACAATACTTTCCATATTGTCTTTCTTACATCTGTGATAAGATAAAAGACAAAGAGACAGAAAAGCAAAATGCCTTAATTTATTAGTTGGTAAAAAGGAGAATCCAGAAATACAAAAGCAATTCTTCATTACTACCTTAGCAGTACACTGGACCCAGCACAAGCTGCAATTACTGAAGACCCACTTTTTAAATAAGAACAACTCAGCAAATCAAAATTGATTTCAGTGTCTTTGGAGGTGTGAAGAAGCCACACACATAGACACACACAAATTAACCACAGTAATTCTCAGGGCCAAAGAGAGAAATATATGAAAAAGAAACAGCTTTGTGAAAGCAAAGAAAAAGGAGCAGCAAAAAGGGTAAAAATGCTTATCCATGTTGGGAAGACTATTAAAGACACCATTATTTGAAGCTCGCAGGAAGTGTAAAAAAATTTTTAAGATTATTTAGAAGGAAGGGGAAAAAAGATGTTGCTTTTAAACTGCAGAATAAAGGAGACTATTAGAAGTAAAAAGCCTCTCGCACAAAGCTGTATTTATCGCTTAATTTAAAAAAGAGGGGAAATAATGCTAATGAGCTATATTTAAAGCAATAAAAAAGGATTCTGAGATTTAGCATGCTGTCTACATAAAAAAATGAACACCACCACACCCCCCAAAAAAAATAACCACTTTCTGAAACATATCAAAAAGAACCCACCAAGGGAACGTTAGGGTGCATAGATCCCTGAACTGTAAACAGGGTGCTGATGCCACAAAAGATGAGGGTACAATATGGGACCCTTCTGCCAAGCAGAAGATTTTAGTGGACAGTGTGTCTACAGGCACCTTTTCTTGATTCTGTCCATTTCCATGTCTTCCTGCCAGCTCACTATTATCACCAAAATGCAATATGTCCCTAGCACTATTGTCATGGTTAAACCCGGCAGCCAGCAATTAAGCACTAGACAGCCACTTGCTCACCCCTCCCCTTCCCCCCCAGCAGGATGGGGAGGAGAAATGGACAAAAGGGAAAACTCGTGGGTTGACATAAAGACAGTTTAATATGACAATAAAGTAAATATGAATACTAATATTACTAATAATACTACTAATGATAACAATAATGATAATAATGAATTTGCAAACCAAACTACATACAATACAATTTTCTCACCACCTGATGACCGATTTGCAGTCAGTCCCTGAGCAGTGATCATGAAATCCTGGAGTCATGGATTTTGTGAATTTCGCAACAGTCCTGAAAAAGACCGAACTGCTGGAAAAGTTCGAACTCTTAGACAAGAGAGAATTCACACTCATGGAAATGAGAAAGAAAGAGAGTCCTGTCCCCTGCGCAACTCCCATTTATATACTGAGCATGCCATCTACAATATGGAATATTTCCATTGGCCAACTTGGGCTAGCTGCCTGGCTATGCTCCCTCCCAGCTCCTGCACACCTGCTCATTAGCCAAACATGGGAAACTGAAAAAAGTCTTCGATTTCTTAGCAACAACTGAAAAAATCAGTGTATTATCAACATCCTTCTCATGGTAAATCCAAACCACAGCAGCTACTGAGAGGAAAATTAACTCTATCCCCATCAAGATCAGGACAACTATGTAATAAAAAACACTTAAAGATTATCACTTTATAATGTCATTTAGGATGCCTTAAATCTTCCATGCAGAAGGGCAGGACACCAGTGAATCCACCAGATTCATTCCTTTGTTAAGCATTTTCAAATCCTGCTAATAGTTTCAACATAGCTCTTGCAGAACTAATACTTCAGAAAATCAGCTCAAGCTAGAGGCCACATTCTCCATGTGTTGTGGCTTTAGCATGCTCTTCAGCAATGTTGAACTGACATACTTTAACTGACTGATGCATCCCAGCACATCTGGCCCTCCATCAGCTGACTTGAGTACTTAAACATGAAAACATGTCAATAAATACAATAGAAGTAGCATTCAGGTTCCCCCAGATCATATCAGCTTCATTGCCTCTTCTTGAACATTTCCAGTCCTCCTCATTTATTTGTTTACATTTTTGTGTATTAAAACCATGAATTTTTTGTAAGAAAAATAGAATACTTGTAAAGTCTTTTTTGGTATTCTTTTATTTCAGATAAATTGTGGATCTGCCTACTCAAATGGACACATTTAGAAAATATTAATGTAGCAGATGCTTACAAATGTGGCCTACTTTTAGAGTCATCTTTTCTTTATGTATGTTTATTAACTAGTAACAAGCAGAGCTTCCATGCAGATTTTGAGGTAAAAAAGACTGGATTTTTTTGAAAAGCAAACACAGTCATCTAATAAGCAAATACATTTTCAAACAGAGTCGGTGTGTACAGCACGATGCGCTCCATTGAGAAATATTTGAAGAAAGATTTTTATATCCAATTCTCATGGATCTGTGATTACATGGTGATAAAATCTAATTTATTACGTTATTCACTAGAGAGAAGTTCTGGTACTTTTGGCAGGTTTCTCAGCATGCAAACAAACAAATGACTGCCTACATTGCCCAGCGTGGAATTTGCTGTTCTTTGTTTTTGCCATAAATGTCTACACTTTATAGCTGCTCTGGACTAGTGATTCAAACAAAATAAGAAAGAAAGCGGAAGTCAGTGGAACAGGAGTTGTAACTAGAAAAGCAAAATATTTGTGATTAATGAAGGCTTTTGGCAGCACAGAGCTTACAGTAGCAATTATACAGCATCAAACATAGTTCCAAAAATAATAGCAATGTACTCATCACTCTGTGGACATATACTCCAAAGATTTACTTTTAATAATATGAAGACTTAGCCAGAACACATGGAAGATAGGAAGATCTTGTCTTTAATTCAGTAGATGGGAGAGACACAGCAAATCTAAGTTGTTTTACTAAAGTATAGGTAAATTATTGACTAAGTCCAGAAACATGCAAGCGCTCAGCAAACCACAGCAAGTCAGCTTGTCCTTATACTATATACCGTGACCTGTGGTTAGTGCAGATTAGCATAACGACTTCAGCTTTCTATTTTAAAAAAGACTGTAGTTACAATGGCAGTTTATCTTCTCCAATAAAATAATGATACTACACTGGAGAGAAGATGCTGCCAGCCGGCACTGTCCAGGAAGTCTGCTTTATTTACCAAGTTGCACAGGTGACCATATTTTATAGAAGAACATAAGAATGTCCGTAAGACAGATCCAGAGCCAGTGTGAGGCAGAAGATTTCAAGCATGGAGGTATTAAAGCGATGGAAATGATACTGTGGTAATGAATCAGATCACAAAGGGCAGCTAGTGTGAAGCTGGATATAACAACATGGGAGAAAAATCTAGAGGAAACTAAATTTACTTTGCGCTGTTGCTTGTGGAACAGTGTGTTACATATTACATTATGTTCTTCCATTTTCCTTGTGAACAAGTATTTTTCATGGAGTATCCTTTCACATGAACAAATCTGAGGGTATACCTACAAAGTCCCTCAGCAATTGAAAGGTCAGATCTGCTTAGCAATATGCATATACCCTACGGGCTAGCATCTGAAGGAGGCCTGTTAACTTCCTGAGAGCTAGCGGGGGGTACCTTTTACTGGCTACATCAGAGAAAGGAAAGAATTAAAGCATATGAGTTTCCTGAAGGAAACTCTTATCTCAGTCCAGCTGGGATCTACGCAGATCACTTCACTCGGTATAGCTTTTGCAAGACAAGAATGTGAAGTGTGCATCTTTTCTAAACCACACACAAACAGTACAAAGTCTACTTGTGAAAAACAGTTGACTCTAATAGCCTATGCTGGGTAAGACGAAGATGCCATCTCTTCTATTCGTTTTGACAAGCTCAGCTTAATTGTTTTCAGTATTCTGTCACTAACATTGTTCATTTTGAATAGGTACATCAATTGGAAGTGGCATTAGCACATTAGTTAAAGGCTAGTTGATCAAGCAGCATTATGTATTGAAAAGAAGTATATCCTAATTTCATCAAAGAAGAAAGACATCTTTTCTGCTAAACAATGTATGAGTACAGCAGGACTCATCTAGCATTTCAAATGGCAGGATTTCGATGGCTGAAAGTGTAATTTGAAATTCCTCCTGTAAGACTTAATTTCATCTTCTTCATTACAGCCTTAATTTTCTCTCATTTTGTCATCAGATTTCTGTGCATTTTGTGTGAACCACTTCTTTGTCTATGCCTTCAGTTTGTGCATGACTGACTCTTGTGACTTCTTTGCTTGTAGTAAAAGGTTGACAGGGAACAGGATATAATTTCATAAATAAAAAACCCCAAAATCTCCAGAACAACTGCAGCAGAAATTTGCAATAAATACATCACACATGATTTGAAGTCATTAAAAAACACAGTTCAGCACAAAATGTGATAATGCCTTCAGATGTGTTAAATTAGCATTTAATTTTAATAGAACGAGGCTGTTGTATAGAATTTAATAGCATTCAACTGTGAGAGAAGATCATATGGGAACTTGATGAAGATACACTTATTATAATTTAAACCCAGTTCATTTATTGTCGTGTCAACATCCTTTACTTTTTTTTTTTGACTGTCAAGCCTGTCTGCCCTTAGTATTTCCAGTATCAGTTCAGTAAACCCACATTTGTGCATTGGGTAATTTGGGGCTTGAACAGTGGCAAGTTATATGTATAGACAGGCCAACAAGGAGAGGCGATGGAGTTGCTCTGTATATGAGGGAGCAAATGGAATGCATTGAGCTTGGCCTGGGAGCAAATGAGGAACGAGGTGAGAGCTTGTGGGTTAGAATTAAGGGACAGGCTCATAAGGGTGACATTACGGTGGGTGTGTACTACAGGCCACCTGACCAGGAGGAGGAAGTTGATGAGGCCTTCTACAGGCAGCTGCAAGCAGCCTCACAGTCACAGGCCCTGGTTCTCATGGGGGACTTCAACCACC
>Ga0181612_175957_pt1 | contig 22951 bp, 14 predicted proteins | sample HoacroProtozoa21_FD_119630 | JGI IMG/M metagenome (GOLD analysis project Ga0181612, IMG submission 119630) | Hoatzin crop microbial communities from Cojedes, Venezuel. Combined Assembly of Gp0051906, Gp0051904, Gp0051908
AAAGAAAAAAAAAAAAAAAAAAAAAAAAAAAAAAAGAAGAATAATAAGAATAATTTATGACTCAGCTGATTTTCTCATCCTAGAGATTACCTTCAGGTCAAAGCAAAGTTGAGGATGTTGACAGATTTTGGGGCAGCCTATTATTTTGTGTATGACTCATGCTTTCCATAGCCATCATTTGACAGTGTTCACAACAGTTGCAAATAACTTATTAGGGAGAAACACATTTTAAGAGAGAATTACTCATTACCTTTAAACAAAATATTTAGAAGGGGAATAGGACTCACTTGTAGAATATAAAAAAGACAAGCTCTAGTGATGAGTCAAGTGTTTCTCTACTATGGAAAACAATTTAAAAACTCACTACTTAAAAAAGTACATTTGAATCACATTCTACTCCTTATTGACTCTGTTTTTTATTACAAAACTACTTCTAAGGAGCAAAAAATCGACCAGATGGAATCACAGATGCTAGTATCCACTTGTTTTCATCAACATCAACATCTAAATCATCACGAAATGCAAAGCATGCTCTTTACTAATGAAAACCTTGCCCCTACGCAATTTATCATGATTTGTTAGCAATCAGCAACTCAGATTACCCCATGACTTGTATTCTTCCCTTCATTTTTTCCCTTCCCTGAAAGCACAGAATCCATCAAATTATCACTCACTATCAGTAGATAATTTCAATTAAGTCTGAATATTGCCTTCCAATGTGTAGAAGACTAACACAAATATCACAGGTCTCTAATACACTGTATATTAGGATCAAAAAGAGAGTTTCTTTAGATTTATTAATTCAAAATGGTATGCCCTGAATTTGTCTCTAGAACAATATTTAATTTAGTATTTCTCTTTAGTCACAGGCTAGTGAAAAATATTAGGTACTCTTATCTTCTTCCACTCTTTCTTCCAATGAGAAAACTGCCTTACAAAAAGGGTACTTGTTTCATGACTTAACTAGCTTTCTTCTTCCTTTATGATAATTACAATTTCAGTCTTATATGTATATTTTACTTTCTCCATTTTATATCTGTTTTACTTGCTCTCTGTATATTTAAAAGTCACTTGAAAGCCATTCTTATTGCACTACCATGCATTTGTTATCTTCAATGTGTTATTATACATACAAAACACATTTATTTTTTACTTTCTTCAGTTTACCTTTAACAGAAGAGCAGTTTGATTTCTTGTTCTTTAGCCATAAAAAAGAATTCATTCTTGTTTTAAGGGAACAAAGACCAAAGATCAGAGTCTAAGTTTTTGTATAAAAGACACATTTGATGAAATTTCATTTCTCTACTGTTCACCTAACTTCCCTTTCATATGCAAACGGTGATTAATCTCTGCACACAGACACGTAACTTTGAAATTCTGCCTAAGCGTATCTGAATAATCTTTTTTCACAGTATTTTTGGGAGGCAAAGTTTTCAACAAATTAATATATATGCATGCTTCCTCATTTCTTTGTCCCTTGTTGTTTGAGGGTTGGCAAAATTTATTTTTAGCTTGTGCTTTTGCTTATCCCACATCTCTGTCCACTTACCTGAAAAGAGTACGGATAAGTACACCTTCACCCATAGAAACACACAAACTGTGAGCAACTCACAGAATTACTGTAATTATACTTCCAAATAGTGATTCAATTTCTGGGCTATAAATATGTCAGGGAAACTCAGAAGTATAAAAGAACAAGATGGTAGCCCTTTTTTTAGTGGGAATGCCAGTAAATCAACACTCATTTAACACAGACCTACTTTTAAAGCAACACTTTATACTAACAGAAGGAACGTATAACCAGTCTTACTCTTTGAGAGCATGGCATCTAAAAGTCCATTAATAATACTCCCTAGACAACTTAATTTTGATTCTTCATGTTAAAATGTGAGTATTATCAAAAAGCTGTCCAGCGAAGGCTCCAAAATAATAAGCCAAATTTGGACATGGGTATAAGTGGGAGCAAGATGAATTGCTCTTTTTTATTCCCTGTTAAGATTTAAGCCAACTAGCTGAAAGTTTTAATATTTTAATGTATACAAAAAACTTCAATAAGTAAAATTTTATCCTGTCAGCTTCTTCATGTATCACCACGGCATTGTATGATAGCTTTCTGTAATGTGTTCTCTGTATAAGTCTCTTCTATTTTACGTATTTTGTCTATTGCACTATATGTTTTGGGTTTGTATACTGGATGAATAAATCCTTTAACTCTAATCCTCTGCTTGTACTATTTAAAGTGACTCTGTAAGACAGAGCCATCTCATTCAACTGAAACATTCCCTGTGGATATTAAGTCATATCAAGTGCCTTCAACGGAAAAAAAACCCAACTGTTGCTTACAGCTGTCATATTTTAGGAGACAACACAGCTACTGGTAATAATATCTATAATTGATAATAGCTATAATGATCCTGGTACTATTTCTCCTAGTGCATCATAAACAAACTTGTTCACTGAGTTCCTATCAACTACATCGATAAATTACATTTGAGGGAATGGTTTGTATGATGGGGTTGCCTAGTCTTTCCAACAGAAACTTCATCACAAGGAAGGGTCCAAGAGTGGCATGTTCATGTTAACATTTTGAGTCCAGGTTGAGTTCACAGCACACATAGATTCATCATTTCAAGATGTCTGCTACATGGATAAGTATCAGTTGTTTGGCAATGGGACGAGCAGTAACAGTGAGCAGTCGGGCTTCATTCACCTAGGCACCTTACAGACGTGAAATATAAAGGCAGTTCCTTGTTTCAGAAAGCTTAACGCAGTACCAAGCATGGACTCCCACAATGCTGTTTTTGCAAAATGTATTTCAGATTGTTTCTACACTGTAAGGAACTTTAATGTTAATCCACCTTTTATAAGAGCAGGACATTATACATATGTTGTACACACAGGCCTTGGTGCAGACAAAAAGCAAATCATTCAAATTAATCAAACTTTTGTGCTGAAAGAGTCATTGACTACAGAACAGGCCAACAGGCTTGAGTAAACCAATTGCTAAAGAGCTCAGACTGCTTTGTAAGCACATGTCTTTAGTAGATAATAGAATAAGGATTGTGCGATTGTAACAAGCAGAAAGCATTCTACTTGGGTATTACTCTTGACTTTCCAAAGGGTGTTGCTTTACACTTTGAATAATTTGTGTGAGTTTATTCAGGGCTGCCAAATGTGTGTTTAATTTGAAAAAGTAAAGTTTATCTAAATGCTTTAGCACCAGGAGCCACCTGGTTAGTTTTGACTTGAATAAAAATATTTCTTCGAAACGCTTGGAAACATAAATTGACTGTAGCCTAGTGGTTCAAAAATAAGGCTGTTCATAGAAGTACCTGATCACTCATTTATAAAAAGCCATCATCAAGGTGGACAATATTGTCTTAGGTTATACAGCAGCATAATGCTAACTTCCTAATTAATAATAAACTAACTGCTGAAGACCATGCTAAGTCATATTCAGAATAACAAAGCCTTTTTTCAACAGGCAAGAACTTTTTTCAGTTATCTTAAGAAGATCCTTAAAGGACTGGTGCACGATGAGCAGACAATTATCGCTAAATCTTGAGAAACATACTTGCGTAATTTCCCCTGGACTCCTGACACTTCTTGTTGATTGAAGTTAATTACCTGCATAACCTCCTGCAAGCTAAAAAGCAATCTTACTTCTATAAAGGGCATTTAATAAACATGTTTGTTGCCTGACCACAGAAAACAGGAATCTGGTTAAGTTCATAAAACAAAACAAAAATCAGGTTATTCTGTGACCTATAGCACTGTCCAGAATATCTGTAGCACTGCAGGTTATGACTGTATGTTTTACCAAGCTCCTCCTTTCTTATGAGGAAATTTACAAAGGGCTTCTTTTAAGACAGCCTTACAGCTGTTGTCCATATACCTGTACCAGGCTGCCAGCCCGGGAAAGGTGATGGCGCAGCTTATCCTGGAGGCCATCATCAATTGTCCTGTTTTGGGCCAAACATCACATTTTTATATGGCACTATGGTGTTTTCCTTTGGTGGCTCAAAGTCTTTTTTTCATTAGACGGCTGAAGCAAAAGATTTGTCACTGATGTGGTTCCCTTTACTGATCAGAGGAACTGTCAGCACAGAAAAGGGTCAGAACACACTTTAGAAAGATGACCCATCACTGATCATCCTCAAGCTCCACTGATCAGATTTCTCATGCAACTGACCACCTTGATTCAAAGGGCAAAAAAGCCATCTTTCTGAATAGTAAAGGAAGCAAAGGCCTATAAAGGACAGAGTAGAGTCTCTATAGTATTTTAAGTACAGTAGTATTGAAACTAAAGCAGTCAATTTGTTCTTTATGCAAACAGAAATACAACTTCCAGTGCGGACAGACAGTGAAATCATGCATTGCTGTATACATCACAATAAAAAATATTATCACAAAAGTGGAAAATATTCTCCCTCAAACGGGAAATACTTTCAACAACCTCAAAAGCAGTCTCAGTAATCTCAATCATTTTAGTTTAAGAGACCCATCTTTCATGGAAGAGTAATGAACCTTTTTGATAATTATTCCTTTAAAAATTTCACAGAAGTGTTGTGAGAATTGCTGTTAGAGGGAACAAAGGATAAGCTCAGCTCACAGTCTTTGTGGGGACACTAATTTCTAGGAGCCCCTAAAACCTCTGATGTTTACTGGTGTCATCAGTTGCCACACACCCTGCTCTGAAAATAAGTACATAGAATTATTTCCTGGATCGTGTTTGCTTAACATACTCTGATTTCATTGCTTAGGTGCAGTGTCACTGAATCACAAATACCTTTTGATCACAGGTCAAGATGAGAAACAACAGTGCAAGCAGTGAGTTGCAAAGTTACTATGTGGTTCAAGCAGCAGATGGGTTGCTTTCTGAAAAAAAATCTGCCAACTGGCAGGAAAATTGTTAGACTGAGAAAACAATATCTCAGTTTTGTGGAGGCAGCTCCTGCAGTGGCATTCATTTTTATGATGAGATGGACTTTGTCTCACTGTTAGCTTTCTGCTGCAGCGCAGGAAAGATTTTTTTTAATTCCCTCACTCTTTCTCTCTCACAAACACACGTCCCCTCAATGTCACTATAATAATTCTCTAACATTAAATCTCATATTAATTTGATCACATACTCTGAACTTATTCAATCTCCAGGTACCAAAGCTTCAAATCATGGGTTCTCAAATAAGGTTTACAATGCAGGTACCCTTTAATGCTCTGGACAGGTGCAGTGTCATAAGCGTGGCCCGTGATGAGATTCGCTGTTCAAAAGTCAACATTTTTAGGAGAGCATTTTACTGTTATTTCAGTAAGAATTTACTTATGACAATGAACGAGGACAAAATGTACATACAATACTACATTTATTGTGGTAACTATCACTGACTTTGAACAATAATGGCTTGCGTAAGGAAGTGTCACATGTCTTAGACACTGAAATATCTTGTTTTTCACATCTACTTATGCCTGGTCCACAGTTTAAACACAGCCTGTACTACTCATTGTTATAAAGGATATTGGAAAGAAAAGAACAATAAGAAAGATCTAAGAAAGAAAGAGAGGTGATTCATCTGAGAATACTGAGAATATTATTGATACCATACAATATGTTCATAATGAGTTGGCACTTTGAAAAAGGGCAGCATTTAAACTCTGAAAAATCAAATGGCTGAATTTAGAAATCAAAAATATCACATTAAAAACCATTTTGCTGTGCAGAAAAGAAATGCTTCTTTATTGTTTGAAAAATTAACCATCACAGTCTTTCATATGCAACAAACGCATTTTATGGATTAAATACACAATGAGATAGCACTAGAGGACTACAGGGAGATTACGTGGTGCTTTTTAAAGTTTCTCAATCTAATTGGAATAAATTGTAAAATTAACTTTTCATTCTTTCTTACCAAAATAAAGGTCCTTCCTATTTTGCACCACACTACCCATTTTGCTAAACTACAGGCTGAAGGTTTATGACCTACTATGATATCAGCTATAATCCAAGTAAAATCAAGAAAACCTTTGTCACTGATATCGGGGAAAGAGTGGGCCAGGTCTATATAAGCATTTGAATTTTGAATGAAGGATGTCAAGTCTGCAAGATAAAACTTTTTCTTTCTTGAGCATTCAACTTCAAAAGTCTGTGGTAATGTATAACTCCAGAAGGATATTGAAAATGAAAGTAAGTAGCAGGGAAGCATTTATTAGCCTCACTGGTATAATACAGATAGTGTAAGTGGCTGTTTAAAGTAATAAGAAAAATATAGTTGACATATACTGGCCATATCCTAGTGGGGTTAATTCAGATTAAAATCTGACACTCCATGTTATGTTAAAAAAATACTTTGCAGCAGCTACCTTATGAAAAACGATGCAGCTTCTGCAGTCGTAAGAGACATCTGGAAGCACTGAGGAACAATTAAGTAAGCTAAGGTTAGGGCTGTTTTTCTTACTGAATTTCACTACATTGAGAGCTCAATCTATTTTGTTGCATCTTAGAAAGAAAATTAGTTTAGCTCTAACCGGAAATTCACATACTCCTTAATCCAGAATTTGTTGACAGGATTTCTGATTTATTCTGTGATGTAAACATCACGGTCTCTTAAGCAAAGAAGTTTGTTACAGTTTGACCTATATAGACATATCACTAAATATGTGGAGCGCTTGTGAATTTTTCAAGTAGACCTAATTAAGAAGCATGTTTTAACATGCATGCTCCTTATTTATTAAAATTGTATCATACACCTTATGTTTTACTTACCTGCATCATGATGTAACTGCAGCCATAAAGATACAGACTGTCACCCCCTACTTGTACACTGCTTCATCCTAAGATCACCAGAAAATCACTTCTGCCATAACCATAGTCTAGCTTCATGAACGTCGGCACCCCCATAATAATTCTCTCAAACAGCAGTTTACATATATTAACATTAATAAGCCATTGAATGAGACTCCAGAAACCTCATGCTGCTCCTTCATTAGATGACGTAAAATCTAATTTCGAATATAAATGGAAAAAAGATAAACTGATATAAGTTACTCAAGGGGTTAAAAGTACTTTATGTTACATGTGTAAAAAGAGAAGAGGGACAAAAATCAAGCTCAGTTTGTGAAAGAGTCTCTCCAAGTGGAGTTTTAAAAACTAATACTTAGCAAAAATGTTCTGAAATTGTGTCTCTGTAGGGCATTTAAAAAAAAAATATCCATGAATAACATGTTTGCTGTTGTTGAAGTGTCTATTATGAGGCTCAGGCTGTGTGAATGCCTGTCTCTCCACAAGAGAGATATGAGAGGCTTGTCAGGAGGGATAGGAGATGGCTGAAGATGGATATGTGCTGCCCTGTTGACAAGTGGTGGGGACAGGAAAGGAGATGGATCAGTAGAAATTTCCATTAAATCAAGAAAAACACAACTTGCCCCTAACATCACCTCTGATAGTTTCTTAGACCAGCTGCTTCCCTGACATCCTACTGAGGAACAAATTGCTTTCCTAGCAGGACATTTGGACACTCCTGCATTAATAGATATGGATCCCAGCATGTCAAGCCAAGCAAGAAGGCAATTTAATATGAGCAACACTGTCATCTCAATTTAGGACAACAGTTAGGATGCCCTACAGGGCATTGCAACAGCTTCTAGAAATACACAGTGTAAGACGTTCTTTCTGTCTTAAGGCTATAGAAAGCTGGTATTTCTAGTAAATAGCCAAGCTGAGAAGAATGGAAAATGTAAATGCATAGATGACAACAGCATTGTACTGTCTAGGCGCATCAGTTTCAATTCAAAGGCCTTTCATTTCTGCAGAGAACTGCAGCAAACTTTGGAGGAAAAGAAAACAGAAAAAACCTTGAGGAGACAGGAATAACACTAGGTGGCAGGTATTGCACTGTCAGGTGGAGGAAAATTTTGGAAGAAAAACTTAGCCAGTTCAGATAGCTGTCTAACATTAACAGCATAGCAATGCTAAGTAATAGGAATGACACAGAAACTTTTAATATTTACTTTCCAATAGTGAATGCTTTTAAAATCTGAAGCTGTTTTCAACCATTGTACTTTATTTTTGCATGTGTACTCTTCATAGCAATCTCCAGCTAAGTCTAAAGAGGAAGATAAAGTGGGCATGTGATACTTTGAACCAGGACACTATGAGAGAAAGGGAGTGAGTAAATGGGTGTCTTCACTGGGAGACAGAGGTGTTTCCCCTATGCTGTGCACAAAGATCACCTCTACATGGTAGATAAAGCAAAGCTATGACCCCTTATCTGGATATCTTGATCAAGGATGCTTTAGACAAAGTATTTCCTGACCAACTATCTATCCCAGTTTTGCATAGGCAAACTTCGCCCGATTGATCCAGCCCCAAGCATGGTTCAAGTACTCTGTTTCTCAAAACATTTTCATCAACAGTGCATGCCCATCTTTCTGGTTGCTTGTAGCTCCTGAAGATGTTCACCTATGCATGACAGTGTGTGCCCCTCGGTACAAGTGTAGAGTTACAATGTGTGTCCAGATGTCTAATCAGTATCAGGAAGCTATTAGAGGGAGATTTGCTTCCCAAAGAAAGACATGACCAACACTAGACATACTACTACAACTTTTCTAAGTGAGCACGGGGTTTCACAGAGGTGCTGAGGGTAAGACTGGTCCTCTGTCTTCAGGGGACCTGCTCAGATGTTCCTCCTCTGGCTGGTTCATCTGCACACCATATAAAGACAGTATGAACAGCAACAGCAGCATTGGCTGATTTGCAGTTGGCCACTTCCAGAAGAAACTACATGATGTCTGAATAGCTACTACTCTGGCAAAATCATCAGCTGAAGTGGAGGCACAAACACTTTTTCCAGGAGCATAAGTGGACAGGGGGCCCTTTTGACTACAATCCTCTATTATCCTTGCAATTTTCTTATTCAAAATGACAAGGAAATAGAAGGCTGGATGCTCTGGTGGCTTTACACATCGCAAGCCCATTGCACAGCCACTTAATGGTGCAATGGAGCTGTGGCACCATTTGAGAAGAACGAGGATGTAGATAATTGTTGACTGCAATGCTAAAAATGGCATTCCCTGACTTTACTGGTAGCTTGGCTGCTGGAAGCTGTTTCTGGTGTCCTGTGTATGACGTGTTAGTCAGATGGTGTCATTCAGTGCTCTGTAACTTTAAAAATATCTTGGGTAGAGTGAAGAATACAGGTCTGTGAAGTAGTGATTATCTGGAAGTCCCACCCAAACCCCAAAGCATTACTAAGATTATGAGAGTAATAAGAAAAAAGCCATCCAAATATTAGAAGACACACAGTTAACCACCTGTGAAATTATGCTGTAAAACTTAATGACCACCCTTCTCAGTGGGGAAATGTCTAGACATTTTGTGTTTGCTGTATCTTCTCTGAGCTCCGCTCAGCAATTCTTGAAATTATCTTTTTGTGTAAGAAAACTACTCAGTTGGTTATTAGAACATTTTAGGATGAGCAGCAACTACTGCTTTCCTCACTCTTGAATAATCTCCAGATTCCAAATGACACTATACATGACTGGAAACAACACACAGCTCTCTATGTTGCTGATACTGCCAGGCTTTCCCCCCACTGCTTTAAAGTACATGGAATGAAACAGCTCTCTGAGAACACTAATCAAAGTGGTCCTCACTCTACATATGTGGTGGAGCAAGTCAAGACATCAGAAAAAAATCTTCCAAGTTTCTTCATTGACAAACCCAGATTGAAAAACGTAAAACCAGAAACACCTGAAGCAACGTTTGCAGAGTATTTCTAATAACGAAAATTGTAAATTGCTGTGGTAATATTTTAATGGAATGATCTTGTGCCATTCTTATCTCTGCAGCTGTTTACAGAGCTCGCTTGTATGCACAAGAACAGAACGTTGACATGTCAAGTTATTCCATCCCTGTCCTTTTATTTTATTGACAGCTCAATTGATCACTATTTTCAATTCCTTATCCACAGTGAAGTGCTAAACAATGCAGTACAAGTTCTAATGACATGACAGCTACAGTTAAACTGTGCTACATGATGTTACAACTGAAGTAGATAACATACCTGCTTGATCTGACTGTACCTATCATGGTCAGAAAGAGTAGCCTTTGTTACTTTTAAAAAATGATTAGTTTTAAATCAAAAAGCAAGCTAGAAAGATGAATCTCTGGCTTTTTAACTGCTCATTCTTATTTTTCTTCTCTATATGATGTTTTCAGGTTTAAGACTACAAAGTAAAAGAGCTTTCCGAGACTAGTCATGAGAGACCAGATCTAAAAATCGCCACATATGAACAGCTAACCATCGTCTAGAAAAGATTCTTCCCATCTGAGTGAAAACAGCACGGCATGCAAGGAGGTCCTATCATTATTAAGATCTTGGAGGCACTGTGAATTGCTTAGAATACCAAACCATCATAGCAGACTACCAGGCGAATGAAAGCAGTCAATACCAAAAGTGGCATTAAGGCAAAACTCCCAGTTAATATACCTGTTAGCTTTTTCTTTCTGCCTGATGATCAAAGTTTAAGATACCAGTCACAACTACTTAATCAGAAATAATCATAACATGACATAATTTTGTTAAATATTAATATATTTCTTTTCAGAAGATAGGTTTATATTTCTAGGGATATTGCTTGCAAGGCACACAAGCATCCTTTGAGAACCAACAATAAATCTTTTCAGATGTTTGAGAAAAATACATGCTTTAATATGCATTTTTAGACATAGTCAAATGCATGGGTCCATATAAAAAACTAAGAATTTCACTCAATTCCTACATACATGTCTAGCTTATAGCAAGAGATTAGTTGCACTGCTATCAGTAAGATAAAGGGTTCTTGCTGCTTTTCATATTTCTGTGCGATTTCCATCAACTGTTCATAGGTACCATATATGTATATGTTCAAAGACACCTTCTTAACTTACCTAACACTTTTCCTTACTCATCTTCTCAGCATATTCATATAGAAAGGTTTGACTACAAAAGTCTGAAAAGCAGGAACCATGAAAAAATTAATGACAAAGTCTCATTGTAACTGTATAATGAATACTAAAATGAAATTAAGGTCTATGAAAGGGATTATCCTATTCACAAAATAAAAATATTGCAAGGTAAAATGCCACAGAAAACACAGCTGTACTACAAAAGTTATCTTTAAATGAATATGGCTTCTCTGCTGTCTGCAGATGTTGCAAAATCCATCTTTTGCTGCATTGTGTATATGCACACATTTTTCTCTGTGTAAAATCACAGGAAAGTCTCAATAAAGAGACAAAATGGACAAACTGTGAAAAATGTCTTCAATAAATTCATACAGCAGGAACAGGGTTATTAAAAAACAGTAATAATAATACTCGAGGTAAGTGCTGCATTTGAGAAAATTGTACAAAGGGAGAAAATAAACCATACACAAAGACAGGTAAAAGGACACATACACACAACAAACAGAAATGCTACATGAATAGCCAAGTGCTGAAGAATCAATATACTACAAATAAAATATGGAGGGAATTAAGTGAATCTGACTGTACTCAGAAGTTTTAAGACAAATATGGAATTTTGCCCCCCAAATTGAGCATCTTTTTTTCTGTATTAAAGCAGAGCTAGTTGAAAATACCTGAGAAAGAAAGACTGAAATGCTACTTCACTTGCCTGATAACAGCTCTGAAGGCTTTACTTCAAATGTGTTTTTTATAGAATTTGGTAAGGAAGGGGGGAGAAGGTGAAGCCACAAGACAAATGACAGAATTGAAGTAGTACAAAACGGTATTGAAAACCCATGTGCACCTCCACACACATACACAGCACAGTTATACATCATTAATTCTGAGAAAGACTCCTACGACGAGTAGGCTGATCCAAAGGACAGAGAAGAAAACAGCACTGAAAAACTAGTACGCACAGAAAGGTTTCTGGATCTTGGTGATGGTGACTTGCTTCCCCACTTTAATACACATTCAAGGCAAAATATAATAAAATAATTGTGACATTTATGGGGCATAAAATGTGAATGATCTTTGCTAAGAGAAAAAAGACAGGTGAAGGACTTAGTGTCTGTAATCTTTCCTGATTCTCTTTTATTCTAAAATTAATGCTGTATAAGGACGCAGCTGGACAGTTTCCTTCCTTTTACACAATGCTATGCTTCAAATTCCACAGTTTCCATGAAAATTTTCAACCAAATCAATTGCAGAATGGGTCCATTTACAGTGTGGGCTTTCCTATATCATTTCCACACTGTCCAAAAGAGCTGGGAGATGGCTCAAACATCCGGGACCTCTGAAATCATGGACTGTAGGAACTAGATAGATTTCTTTTTTAAAGGTTAAGTGGAATGTTTCTTTCCTCGTAAAAAGTTCACGGTGATTTGATGACACAGTGACCAGTTTATTTTGTGTTATCATGAAGTATCAGCACCGTCATTTCATAAGCAGCTGGCTATTTGAAGGAAAAAGATTACCTCCTCAAATTCTGGCAGTGGGACCTCGCAAGAGAGGAGAAAGAACTAATACCACTCTGAGCTAGGACTGGCTTTCTGTAAAGCAGTATTTAGAAAGACACCAGGGATATGAACTCTCCTTGGGTTTATGCATGTTAGTTGCTGACAGCATATAAGCATTCTGCAATATTGCACTTATTAGATTTTATCTGTTTCAGCTGGCTTTTATTTGGGACTCGGTATTTTTAGAGCGAAGTCTGCTATAGATTGAAATGACCAGAGAGTCAAGCAGATAATGGAGAAAGTTCTTGATAGCACATCTCACCAATTTATTTTCTTCAAAACCATGTGGACTGGCAAGAGGGTAGAAAAAAAGACTCTTTTCTTGGGTTCAGGTTCAGGTTTCCTCACTGTGTATTTAGTCTGTTATCTTGGATTAGGAGAAATAATTACTGTGAGTCATACACCTCAGACCAGCATTTGCCTTTTTTACACGACCACATTTTGGAATCAAGATCAGATTGTGACGCACTGTATTCCCAGATCATCTTTTGCCATGCTGTCTCTCCAAGCACTTATTCTCTCATAACATACAGCTACTTGTACTTGACTAAGTATAGAAACTTTATCCTTACTGATTTTCTATCAAGTTCCAAACTGTTTGCTGCTCCAAAGCTCTATATCCTATGCAAATTTAATAACCTTACACTATAATCATTCGTCAAGGCATCAGAGAAAATATTAAAACCTGTCAACCTCAGGACAGATTTGAAACTTCCCTCTGCTTTGATTGTGAAATGCTGATAAACAGTCTATACACAGTTTTCCAACTAATTATGTATCCACCTAATGAAATTACCACCTAATCTTGTATCTCCTAGTTTGCCTATGGTAATTTCATATGAAATAATGGGAGGAGCTTTACTGGATTCAATATAGATGACATCATCTACTTCTTTCCTACCCACAAGTCCTGTTACTCTGGCATAACAAAGTTAGATTGATATGATAAATTCTTCCTAAGTCCATGCTTTCTGAGACTTTTTTTGTCCTCTAGGTATTACGGTGGTTTCACTATTTGCTACAGTTTTCCCTCAGGAATTCAAGTTAAACTTTCTGGTTTATAAGTCTCAGGTTCCCTTTGTTCCTCTTTTTAGACATAGACTTCATATTTTCACCTTTTTCAAAATCTTCCCTACCCATATGCTTACAATTGACCATTAATGTTCTGGATTTTCTTCAGCCATTCCACAAGAAAACATTCCTCAGGCCCAGCTGATTTGAAAACTTGTCTCCATCCTGTCCTTTCCCCACTACAGCTGGTACTTTTAATTCTGTTTCACTGGTTTTAGCTCTGCTAACCATCTGAGCAGGTTTGGCCTTTTAAACTAAGATTGAAACAAAACAAATAAACACTTTTGCCTGCTTGGACCTGTTTAATGATACATTTTCCTCTCCCATGAGAAGCCAACCAACAGCATCCTTGATCTTTCATGTTACTGTTTGTGTTACTTCTTTATGGAAATTTTTATGAATATTCTTTGGTAGACTCTATATTAAAAGTATTTTATTTAATGTCTTGCACTTTCTGACTTTGTTGATGGGCGTTTTCTGTTTTTCTGTCTGGTTCTAGTAATACAACCTGCTTAAATTTTTTATGCACTTCTGTCTTACTTTTCAGGTCATAAAAATAATCATTGTTCAAGTAAGTTGGTCTTTCCTTACCTTTCCTAGTCCTCCTTCACACTGAGATTATCTACCATTGTGCCGTTAATATGCTTGCTTTACTGAATTGTCAGCTCCCTCTTTTTGCTTAGTACTGATTTAATAGTTATCCAAGTTTGCTTATTTCTACTTTCCAGAAGTAACTGTTTTCCTCTTGTTTCACTTGCAGAAGTTATGTTTTGCTTGCTTGATTTTTTGTTTGCTTTTGTCTAGGGGACGACTTCTAAAAAATTCCATCTCTAAAAGAATCAAACTTTTTTATTTCAGAGTTGACCACTGGCTATCCATATGAAAGAATTTAAATACCATTTTTTTATGAAACATAATGAAGGAGAACATGTTTGAATTACATAGATAACATTTTTGTGATCACAAAACAACATTTGCGAATGTTATTAGGGCAATTTATTTCTGCCATGTGTCATCTCTTCAGCAGGAATACTCTGCATGGGTTAAATGTTTTTTAATGCAGTTTTGTATAGTTATATGTTGCACTCTGAAAATAAAGACTGAACTGTTCGTTCTCTGGTGACTGAAATCATGTAAGAGATCTTTTGCTAATAATTAATGTCACATCCCACTGGGACAAATGCTATTTGCATGTCTTATAATAAAAACAATTCAAAAACACTAATGTGTTTCCCTGAACAGTGAAAACTTGTGATGCATATTCTGAAAACACCACCGGTGAGAACCACAGCAGCATATAAAAGCTATTATTGTATTGTACATTTATTGCTAAGTTTATTTCCTCTTTGATTTACTTAACTCACCAATTACCAGTTATTTTCACTCCTCTGATAGGAGGATATGGTGAGTTACTAGCTCAGAGCAATGCTACTGTTTGGCAGCCACATTTTTTTCCATCTCCAAATCTGAAACACATTCCTGAATCACTTTAGGTAACTACTTCATGCCCAGAAAAAGCTTCCTGTCAGTGTAAAGGATTTTAAAATATGAGAACTGTAGATACTTGAAAACACAAAATTCGGTGGGTTCTAATCGATATACATTCGCATAAAAATTCTGCAATGACCAGAAACTCATGCAAAACAGAACAGTCATGTGGCTGGCCTGTTATTTGTACATCCAATGCTTGTACAGTTAAAGCTTTCATCCACTTAATAGCCCACTCACTCTGTACACACCTGTAGCCCCCCACAGCTCCTTTCACACCCACGCACCACCATTTCTAGCCACAGTTCATGATACAAGCATCCCAGTTCTGTCTTCACTTATACAAAGATTTAGCAGGCAGTTTGCCATGATTCTGAATATGCACAGCCAAGGCACATATACTCTAATCTACACTTTTACTCCTTTATGCCAGGCCCACCCATCAAAGGATTTAGTAAATAACAGGTTTTCCTATAGGATATGCATTTTCAGACTCTGCTAGGGACCTCTGGAGAACACTCCATTTTACTAGCTGTTAATTTCCATCTCCACCAGCTCACTGGGGACCCAGGAAGCAACCAGAGCTGCGGTGCTGCCTCACACAGTCATGGCTATCAGCAGGGAAAGCAAGTTAATGTCCCTGTTGTCTCCTTCCAGGCTGTTCCCCCAAAATGCAGGAGCAGTTTCTCAGCCTTCAGGTCAAGAGAGGGAGTGAAGTTATTGGTGCTCCTGTGAGAGTTTTGAATGTTCAATAAGGTAACACCAAGTCTTCTCAAACCTCACCTTAAGGCTGCTTCCTTGCTGCTCTCGTTTTCCTATTTACTTCTCCTCCATCTCCAGTGAGGATCTTGTGGATTTTAGTTTTGATCTTTTGGTGCTTTTTAAGATTTCAGTTTTCTGATTTAGGTCAAATGTCACCAAAAGACTGTCAACTATAGAAATATTCAACTAATTTTTACTTGCAGAATGACTCTGCTCAGTAAGGTTTTGATATAAGCATCCTTACCATAAAGATTAAGAAATTTCAAAAAGCACATTTAAGAGACATACAAGAAGTTCTGTGAACAAAATAAGGAAATCAAATTTACACTCATTTTCATTTGAAAGGAAAAGTAAGTAGAAAACAAAGTCTTGTCAAGCTTTCTTTAGATATGATAATACTGTAGAACATGTCGCATGCCTATCTTTTATTTGCAAATTATATTTAATATTAAGCAGTGGCTTTAGATTGGTGGCCTAAAAGTCAATCTTTTTTTAATGCAACCATTTCAGGCATGCATTAGAGACTTAGAGACTTACCATTATCATTACTTGGTATTACATATGTGAACATTCTCACTGACATAAAAGAGAAAATGACAGAGATAAATACAAAACATACAACAGCCGTTTGATATTTCTTAATCGAAACAACGCCCAGCTTAACAAGCCTGTTTCACTGCTCACTTAGTCTGAACAAGTGAGCCAGCAGTACCTTTAAACCTTACTCTTCATCTCTTCACTTATGTCTCTTAAGTGTCAGTGGAATAGATTTTCTATCATTGTAGCGATTGTCACTCAATTTAACGTGAGAGCTTCTGGAAAAAAATATAATTAAGTGGCATGAATGACTTAATTTTTGAGAAATATAGCGACAAAATGGAATTAACTGAAACTTGGTTATCCACATATGATTTTCTGCCCTTAGTCAAGGCCTCCATTCCCAGATATATTATATTAGCCTGAACAGAATTTTCCCTTTTCTTCTCCCTTATGATGGTTTTATGAGCACATACTGCATTCTGTTTTTCTATTATTTCCCACTGAATTACAGCTGGTCACTGTTCTCCAAATCTATGTCCTTGCTGTTCACTAAAAATATTATTGGTTTATTGTGTAAAGGATGTCTTTAGTCTGGTCATTATATATATATATAGTTTTATTTTATTTTCATAGTTTGCCCTTGACATTGCAACATTTTCTTTACCCCCTCTATTACAGCTTAGTGACTTTAATATCATTGTTAAGGTTAAGGTGTGACTTCTGTTCTAAACTCACTTTCACAAGCTTGTAACTTTTCCCAGATACTCTCTTTTAGGCTGAGGGGTTTTTATTCTTATGCTTTGTTAGAAGTGGATTTTTGTTTGAAGCTTCATAAGCATCATCTATTTGTCTTCAGTTACCTAACATGAAAAGATAGCAGTTTTGCAGCAATCAAGACAGTTTTCAGATGCTTTTTTTGGACTCTGATAATTGAAAATCAGCTTTGTTTCAGCACTTCAAAATCAGCTTTGATTGTGGAATGGTGGCTTTGCTATCTCTTTGAAATGGTTTTGAAATATTGAAGTTCTGCATGTGACATCATTATTAAATAACTTACTGAAGTAGTAGTGATGAGGAAAGTTGATCTCAGAATAACTCTGTTCTACTTAATATTATTTTTAAAACCTGTTTATTTGCTGTTAGAAAATTACATTTAGCTATAATTTAATTCTTATTAATGACATTACACTCTTCCAGGAGTGTAGCCCAACCAGATGCATTACAGGATGCCCAGTCAATCTAGGTGCTATATAATATATGGAAATAATGCAACCTGTGCAATGAAAAATAAACATTTCTCTGGTACTGGTGAAAAGACAAGCAGTCACTTTGCTTCATTCTACAGACATATTGTTGTAATTACAAAAGAGTATCTGAAAGAGCTTTTGCTTAAAGGTCCAGTAGGAAATCCCATATAGCTGCAAGCCCAAGAGGAGCACTGGGAAGCTGCAGACAGCTTCTTGTCTTCACAAAAAGGCTTTCTTCAGGAAAGTGTTAATGCGCACTACCCCCAGCTTTTCTATGGCCCCTCCCTATGGTATGCTTGTGCTGCACATTTTGTGCCATTCCTTTTTTCATCACAAAGAGTTTCACACTCTCAGTAAGTAATCATTTTATTCCCTCCACATGGAAAATGCTGTTGTAGCCCTGAAAGAATGAACCTAGAGCCTGGCTGACCAACAGAGAATTTATGTACTTCAGAGAGTCAGGGTGAAATTGAGAAAGAAACTCTTTGGCCATTTCTTTTATCAGCTAATGGAAAAATATAAAAGCTTGCAAACAGTTTTAATTGGGGTACTCTGTTTAGTAAAAAAAAAAAAAAGTAATTACACAGAACATACTTCGGCCCCAAATCTCTATTGCACTTTTTCACCCTGACATCCAATGACGTGATGACTACAAGTGCCATAAAAGCTGTAGAAACCAATGCTTTTTGGGGATCTGTGTGAGCCTTGCGATTTACTTTTGTGTTGGACTACAGGCCAGAATTATACTAGACACATAATGAGAACATTTTTTCTTTAGCATTTAGAACTTCGAATTTTTTTCCCTGGCTAAGCTACAAATGCCAGTAAATACGTTCATTCTAATCTAAGATCTTATTGTTCTGGTCCTATCTTTTTAGTTTGTCATTTCTCAATGATTAAGTGGCTCTTGCATTTTACAATGATGCAACAATGCAATCCAAAGTGCCTCAGGAGGCCTTCATATGAAACTGCATATGAAAGGCAATAAATAAGCTTATTTTCATTTGTATTTATTTTCCTTTTTGTTCATAAGTGATTTGCTGCATTCAGCTTGTTTTTCTCTTTCCTGTTCAAATACATAAAGTTTTTAGAAGATTGCTCAAATAAACCTCTTACACAATTAGAATCCTGCCTTCGGTGGCTGCCATTCTCAAGCAGCATACCCTCTGCTGATTGCATTATTGTTCCCCCTCCAGCAATTCGGTAATAGATCTGTTTATTCATACCAAATCTTCCATTACCCCTTAGTTCTGCTAATTTACAAATTTATTTGTATTCATCTTACCAATTATAAAACTGCAGTCAGTATATAAACTGTATAAGCAGGAAAGCTCAGGCACCTCTTGTGGTCTGGTACAGACTGTTATAACCAGGATTTTTCAATCCATTAGCTGAAGGAAATACAGGCTGGTTTAAAATGGCTACACTTTGCCATCACCTGCAAAGCATTCCTCTCTACCACAAAAGGGAGATTAATCTTACCCTTTATGTAAGTGGAATAAGAAGTCAGAAGACAGAACTCCGTTTCCCACACTCGAAGAATTACTGGAAATTCCTATAAACGGTTTATTTCTCTTTCTCTCCTATTGTTCTACTCCATGCCTTTCCTGATGGGTCACATGACTATCCTGGGCTCGGCCAGGACAGGGTGAATTCTCCCCAGGAGGGGGCCCGGCGGGCGGACCCACCCTGGCCAATCAGAGCAGGGCATTCGGTACCACGTGCCGCCAGGCTGGGCTCCGTTTGGGGGAGCGGGGCGGCGGGTAGGCGGGAGCGGCTCTCCGCGATCGGCGGTTTGTGTGGGGTTTCCTCCCGACCCGTGTCCTGTCGTCGTTGTCACTGTTGGTTTTGTTGGCTGTTCTGTTAAACTGCCCTCATCCCCACCACCCTCGAGTTTCTGCCTGCTGCTTCCCATTCTCCTCCCCACCCCGGCGGGCGAGGGGCGGCAGAGCGGCTGCGGGGCCCTTCTGTTGCCGGTCACAGCCAAACTAGAACAGTGGTACGCTTCGAAAGAGCTGCTCGGCATCGGATAATACATCTCCCACGTGTAGCAAAAGGGAGGAACTTGGTCAGTTGCTGCTTGGAGTGAAGGAGGAAATTGTTTCGTGACATCTCTTTCACTGAGGTAGAACTCAGATATTCAAGTATGCAGAGGTTAAATGCAGAGTGTAATACTTAAACGTTTTATGCCAATGCTTATTTTATAATTATTGCGTATATATCAGTGCCTTGAAAGCTTCAGATTTCAGTGTCATCTTGCATATCGGATCTTTCATATCAGATTTTCAGATTTTGTCCACAGAGGCAGATCCTTCACACTGATTACAATCTGCTCTCCCACATGCTCATCACTACTGTTTACTTCAAGTGTTTCTCGAAGTGACATCAGTGAAAAACCTGAGTAAGAAGCAGCATAGACATCTCAAATTCTTCATGAAGACTTTTAAAAACATTATTTGTGTATACGTACATCTTCTCATGTGTTAGATGTTGTTCAACAGTATTTAATACTAAAGAAGTCTTAGAGTTGCTTTCTTCTCAGGAAAAAACTTAATTTGAAGTGTTCCTTTTGGACACAGCGTTTAAAGACAAAGACAAAATTTTGTGCATATGAAAGGATTCTGTTAATAAAAGATTTCTAGATTGGGATGGTGCAAGTGCCTTTTTTCAGAGGCTTTCACTTGCTCTGGTGCAGTCTTCTCTTTGTCTTCCCTAGTGAGAGAGCTGTGAAGTGGTGTGTCCTTGCAGTTCCTTAGGTGTCTCCTGCTTGGCCACAGATGGTGTCAGGAAATATTTGATCCAACTTCAGACACCAAATGGTTGTTTTAACAGCGTGGGATTTCTGGCTGTCTCCGTGCACAGCCAACAGAAACTGAGGTCTCGCAGCTTTTGGGCCTCTGCTTCTCACTGTGCTCCGTGTAGTAGTGGCTCACCCATGCTGGAAAGTGGCAGGTGTTAGAAATTCGTGTGCTACTCTCTCAGCAGTACTGAGCTCTGTTAGGCGTGGATAAGAAAGCCTCTGGTCAGGTTGGTGGTGGTCTGCCTGTTGTTACACTTCAGGAACTACTCTAATCGAAAGAGGGTTGACTGGCTGACTTAACTTTTGCTACCTGTTTGTTGTCACTGTGCCACTGCTGTCACTGGGGAGAAGTCCTTCCTGGTCTCCCTTCTTTCCTTAAAGATGACACAAGAAAATGGGGAAGATAAAGCTTGCTTTTGAGAGGGACCAGAGTCTCTGTGGTAGGTATCCAGTTGGAGCTCTTCTATACACAAGCATGTGATTGAGATTCTCAGTCGTGTCACCCACTGGGACTTCCAGAACGTATCTGACTGACCTGCAGCTGCCAACTTACAGGGTTTGTTATCCAGTCTGTCTGTGAAAAAGGTGCTGAAATAATGCCACTTCTGGCAACCCTGCCTCCTGAGCTACAACTCGTTCCCTCATTGAAAAGTTCTTGTGTTTTGGTTTTTTTAAGCAGAAAATAGGGCAACATAACATCCTGGCTTTGTGGAAAGAAAAGCACTGAGCATAACACTAAAATCTTAACTGGCTAATGGTAGTGGAGGCACCAGCCCCGGAAACATTCCAGGCCGGGTTGGATCGGTCTCTGAGCGCCCTGGGCTGGTTGAAGATGTCCCTGCTGACTGCGGGGGGTTGGGTCCCTTCTGACACAAACTATTCTATGATTCGTCGTGTTCTGTGGTGATGCTGTGGCAAACCGCCGATACCCAGTCAGCCAAGTCCCACGGCTGCTGGTGCTGTCAGTGCCTCTGGCAAGTCGCATACTTAGCAGAGCCAAGGATCAATGTTATCTTTCGGTAAGGCGTCACTGAACAAAGATCAGGAGATGTGCTATTTCAGGCAGCCCTGTTGCAAATGCATCTTCAGAGCACTCAAGCTACAGGCATGAGCATTACTGGAGAAATGTGTTGTTCCTTTATTTCTAATCTGAAACATTGTCGCGTTCTACCAGCTACAAACCACTCTAGCCAATGATCTTAGAAAAGAACCAGACAGGGATGCAAGAACAGTCCCCCTTTTTATGATCTTGATCAAGAATGGTCAGCAATATCAATCTAGGCAAGAAAAATCAAATCATTGAATAAGTCAGTCAGATTTACTTATCTACCTGTCTGGTAGATAGCCCTGCACCAGATCTTTGAATTAGTGACTTGTTGATGTCATCTAGTCCCTGAAAGGCATCCTTCTTGTCTTTTGGGGTGGGGGTTTTTTTCAGCCTCAATCACTGTGAAAATGCATCTTTGCTTCCTGGGCAATCTTCCAGTCCGAAGGCCTAAACGCTAAGCCTCTTGTTTTGAGCCTTGCCCAGAGTCAGAAGCACTAGAGATCCTACAGATGTGCCTCCAGGGATTTGTCACTCTTTTCCTGCTCTGGTAAAACAGTGTCTCTGTACCTGTTCCCAGAACTTTTCCTACCTGAAGTCGTGTTGGCTTGATGTCATCCGTTTGTTCCCAAATCTCGTATGTGCTACAGACATAAAACCTCCTGCTGGCTGCTGAGGTGATCTGCAGCTGGGGAGTTAAACCCCAGCACAGAAGCAAAGGAAGACAGTAGCTAACTCACATGGGCTAGACCACTTCCTTCCCTTGGCCAGCGTGGTCTCTGTACTATCATCAGGAGGCGGAATTCACTGTCTGCTGACGTTAGCGACTAGCTTGATCTTTCCTCTAGAAACGGGCCCAAGAATTCTCTGAACTTCTTTCCATTGCATGTGAATTCTGGCTCTTTGGATCTATGTGTACATGCTTCTTTAGAGTGAGGGGTAAGAAAGAAGCTTTGAGGCTGTTAGCTGTCAGTTATCAACAAATTGCAAATACTGCTGTTTAAGCAAAGAAAACAAGATCCGGCCATTGTTTGTCCCCTGTGACATAAATGTTTTGCTTTAAAATTGTTTTTCGTTGGTTTCCACTTCTCATAAACACCAGTTTGCAACATACCTTCAAGAGGCAATGTCTTTTCCTGAAATACTAATTTGTATGTATTTTGATATAAAATTAGTCTTTTGCCAGAAATGAAAGACTTTAATTCTTTTGGTTGCAAATATGAAGATAGAGTAATTAACAATAGCAGAAAGCAATACATATAAAACTTCAATTTAGTTAAAATTTATAAATGATTGCCAAAAGATATAAATAATATCTTAATGATAAATACACTGTGATTCGATGTGTTCCAGTGTGCTGACAAGCTTGAATGAGTGCTATTGGAGCTATCTTGGGTTTGGGTTTAGTTTTCAATGTAATAGTAATAGTTGGAACATATGCTTTCTGCTGAATAAAAACAGCTGTCACACGTAGTTAAACAAAAATTATAGATGCTG